>SAMEA3663257__coassemble_10128_pt1 | contig 1911 bp, 1 predicted proteins | sample SAMEA3663257__metabat2_low_PE_016 | metagenome-assembled genome bin SAMEA3663257 (sample SAMEA3663257) | pig gut metagenome | biome: pig gut; feature: pig-associated habitat; material: faeces | place: China | collected 2013 | reverse complement strand
ACAGAAAATATCCTATTGTTTCGCTCAATAAACAGCACGAAAACGATATTATTAACGCATTTAATTTAAACTATAAACACTATGATCCGTTTAATCATGAGAAGCGGCTGAGCGACCCGCTGCCGACGGCAACAATCGATGGCAATACGCTCCACGAGCTTGACTATCAATGCAATTCTATTGTATTGGAGCATCTTGACATACTTTCCAAGCAAGACATGTTGCTCGGAATTATTCAAAAGAATAGCGAAGAGAATTTTGCAGAAAACGATGTATATTACTACCATGGCGACCATCTTGGTTCCGCAAGTTGGATAACGGAAACCAACGGCAAGCCGATACAGTACATACATTATGCTCCATACGGAGAACTTATTGATAATCAACAAACTATCAATTACGACGAGCGCTACAAGTTCACAGGCAAAGAACGAGATGCCGAGTCGGGATACGACTATTTCGGTGCCCGTTATTATGCCTCTCCATTCTCTTTCTGGCTCTCCGTCGACCCTCTCTCCGACAAATACCCAGCCATCTCCCCGTACGCTTACTGCACATGGAACCCGGTTAAATTCATTGACCCGGATGGAAATTTTGCTGATATTGCTTGGGACTTATTTAATGTTAGTTTAGATGCTGTAAATTTAAGCGAAAATATAGCATCAGGTAATGTTGTCGGTGCAATTGTTGATGGAATTTGCTTATTATTAGATGCAGAAGCTGTATTATTACCAATAATCCCAGGTGGGTGTGGCATTGCAATAAAAGCATATCGTACTTCGAATAATTTGCACGATGCAAGTAATGCTATAAAAAAAGTAAAAAACTATGGTAAATATTTAAACCCCAATGGAGGTAATACTAAGTCTCATGGTGGAGAAAAACACAATGCTGAAATAGATAAATATATACAAAATTTACCTGAGGGATCCGATCAAATTCGTAAAAATCAAACGCAAGTAGATTATAATGGAAGAAAAATTGGTAATAATAGGCCTGATGTACAATATAATAAAGATGGCAAACATGTAACAGTAGAGTTCGATACGATTAAGAAGAATGGGGAAAAACATAAAAAAACAATAAAAGAAAATGATCCTAATACAATAATAATATTAAAAACAGTAGAACCATGAATATAGATTTTATAACTCTTACATTTTTCCCGGAAAATTTAACAGAGATTTTAAATAAATTTAAATCCGTCTATGAACAAAAATTTGTTATAAAAACTATCAATAAAAAGAGTGTAGATAATTTTTACATTCAAGCATATAGCAGTGAAGATGTAAAATTTATTCTATATTCTCCAAAAAGTAATCCAAATACAACTATAATGTATGCTAATATAGCGGATGGGTATATTCGGCGTGTAAAAAAATTATCTGAATTATATGATCAAGAATATTATAATGTAGTAATTTGTACTAAAAATGAAGAAAGATTAGATGGATATAATTTTCGTTATTATTCATCTACAAATTGTAGAGTTGTTTTATGTTATCAAGATTACCAATGGATTTTTTATGAAGAAGGAACCCCTCTACCATTTGAAAATGTGGAATTATACAAATCAAGATTAAAAAAGAAACGATTAAATAAAGAAGTAATATTACAATATTTAAAATATTTAGGATGGGATCTTACGGATAAAAATATTTGGTTAACTGATAAAGAAATATACGAATTTATAGGTATAAAAGGATACTAATATTGAAATTGAATAATACTATATTCTATACTTATTCAAGCTATAAAGTAATATCAAAATAATTAATGTATTGATAATTCATATCGTACACATTCATAATAATATATATATTTCTAAAATATATTTGAATATAAATAAATTATATGAGAACCGCTTGCGGTTTGTGTTGGGCGAGAAATATGCCGGGTATTATGGCTATG
>SAMEA3663257__coassemble_1670_pt1 | contig 5555 bp, 5 predicted proteins | sample SAMEA3663257__metabat2_low_PE_016 | metagenome-assembled genome bin SAMEA3663257 (sample SAMEA3663257) | pig gut metagenome | biome: pig gut; feature: pig-associated habitat; material: faeces | place: China | collected 2013 | reverse complement strand
TCCGGATTTTTTTCTCTTATAGCCGTAACTATTTTAGCCCAATGTTCTGCACCGGCATCAGGTAAGTCATCACGGTCGACGGATGTGATAACGCAGTGTTTAAGCCCCATAAGGTGAATGGATTCAGCCACATTTTCCGGCTCTTTCGGGTTTAACGGCAGTGGCTTGCCTGTAGTGGTTGCACAGAATTTACAACCTCGTGTACAGATGTCGCCCATCACCATAAAAGTGGCGGTGCCGCGACTCCAACATTCGTTTTGATTAGGGCATCTTCCGCTTGCACAAATAGTGTGCAGTGCATGGTCTTTTACTATATGAGATACGTTGGCGTAATGCGGGGCATTACACGGTTTCAGCCTCAGCCATTCCGGCTTGCGCAAAAGGGTTTCTTTTTCTTGTTTCTCCATCGGAATATTCTCTGTTTTGTCGTGCAAAATTACTTATTTTTTCAGATACTACAAAACAGCTATAAATTCTTCTTGGGAACCAATTCAAAATCCTCTGTCTTTATGTCGTCAAATTATCTTTGATTTATATATTAATTATCAAAAGATTGTTCGGTAAATGTATAAATATAGCCTTGGGCGTAATTTCTTTGATTCAAAAAGTCTTCCGTTCCATCAAGAGTTTTGTTATATACTTTGTCTCCATAAGTAATGACAAGCTGATCCATTTCCATAGTATAACAATTCCAAAAACTACTCCAAGGTGACTCAAAGGAAGATGCTCCTTTTAAACAATAGACGACAAAATCAGGCATTTGGTAAGATTCTCCCGGTTGAATAATACAAGAAAGGTCGCCGTCGTGATAGGTATAAATTTTGTGTTTTCTATATTTTAAGCTTACTTCCATTGGAACCTGCATACTATTCTTCCAGTATACGGAATTTGTATATTTTACAAAGTTATAGGGAATCCCCAAATCAAAATACAGCCATCTGTTGTAAAGTAACAGAGTATAACCATTGTCAAACTCATAATTATTCAAATCAAACACATCTGCCAATACAGAATCCAGAGCATTATGATATTCAGTGCCCGTCCAAATTCCGGTAGTCAATTCCGTGGAATCTTTTATTGTAGGAAGAATAAAAGTTACCTCATTCAATGAAGATTTATATGATTTCATTGCATTGGACAACATTTCTGCATTCAATTCATCTTCATTCGGATATACATAATAAGATAGATCTACAATCTTCATGACCTCATTCGGTGAGATTTGCTTGTCAATATTAAGATTAGGGTCCGCTACGGATTTAATCCTTATCGTTATGGGTAGAGTAAACAGATTTTGCCATTTGATTTCTACACTCTTTTCTTCTCCTTCTGTAGTAGTAAATTCTTCTCGAGAGAGAATTTCTTTTGTTATATTTAACTGTATTGAACTATCGTTAATTTCTGAATAATCATTAACATTTTTAAATAATTCTCCGTTGCCTGAAAAAGAGTACATTGTGCCATTTTCAAAATAACGCAAACTGATTTTGTTTAAAGAATTTACAACAGACGATAACATCTCTTGTTTATACATCTCAAGAGTATGTGCAGAGTCTATTTCAACCAGCTTGTTTACAGTGGCAAATTCAGTTTCTTCGCCATCTTTTAACAGTGTATCTATAGCATTAATAGTAGCACCATCAACACTATTTGATTCTATACTGATTTCAAGGTCTACACCTGTTGTATTTTTCCACACTACTTTAAATTCCAATTGTTGCTTGATTGTTTCTGTAGAATCTTCTTCAGGTGGCTCCGGTGGATTGATTGGTTTATGGGGACAACCGGCAAATACTGTAATAACCATCATTAATGTGGTCATAAAAAATAATTTACTTTTAAGTGTTTTCATAACAGTAATAATTTAAAATTGATTTATCATTAATTGGCTTGTTGATAATATTATTCCATCTTTCGATGTCATACGTAGTATATAATTCCCAGGTATCACACCGTTAAGCGGTAATTCAAGGGTATATGAATTACTTTCAATTCTTTTCATAAGCATTAAGATTAAATTATAAGAAAAAAATATTTAGTGTATTTGAGATTGTCTAAATACTTTGCCCGCAAAGTTAGTGTTTTTTGTTTTTATATCCATAAATATTTTAGTGATTTTGTCTTTTGTGTCGATTGTTGTTTTATAACTATTTGATTGATATTAATTTATATTTTTAGAATTGTCTTGCCCTGAAAAAGTTGACTCATTTATTTAGTGCTATAATTATTATCACCTTGTTAACTGCTTGTACACCTCAAGTATGTCTGAGCCATATTTTTTAGCAGATACAGAAACAGAGGTTCTTGTTAGTTGTTATGATTGTCCTAATAATGGTCCTGTAAAATTAGTAGAATTTACAATTACTGTTAATGATACTTTAAGTTGTGAAATTGGTACTCATATTTTATATAGAGCTAATAATCCCGAAGAAGTTTATAAATATGATATCAAAGTTTTGGACAATTCTGTTGTGTATGTATTTGGTTTTATTCCATTAATCAATGGTATAACAACAGAGTTTGGAATGCCGATTAGTGCAGCTGAATTTTATGATACAATTGTGTCACAAACGCCGGAATTGATAGGAACTCATGTGTTAAAAATAGAAGATAATGAAATACATGATATAAGTAAAATTGCTTATGAAGGTATGCATTCTTATTTTGATTTTTATGTAGATTTAGAAGGGCGAGAGACAAAATAAATTTATCTTAACATAGATAATCGGGTTGATTCTAAGCAGAGTCAACCCGATTTTTTATGAACCACAAACGAAGAGCAAAACAAATATTCTCCTCAACCGGGATAGCCTTATTAAGCTCTCTTCTCTTCTTGCTCGTTCGTCAGTTCCTCTATGGCATAACTTGGGGCAAGCTTGCTTCTACCAATTTGGCTTGCCAAAAACGTTTAAATTTGCACTAATTTTGCAGTTGCCTTTGAGAGTAGGGTTGAGGTCTGCTTCAAATTTTTTCAATACTTTAGAATTTGTCATCCATTGATAGTGTGATGAAAATATTTTAAAAAAGCTATTGCTGATTAAAAATAAAGTCATATATTTGTAGGGTAAAATTTATTATTAATACTAGATATAAACAGATAATTTTATACAATAATGTTATGGCACTGCTATTTAAAAAATATATGTCTATTATCTTGGAATTATATGGGGCGTAAGATGCTCTGAATGTTGGTCTTATGCCCCATATTTATGTGATATTATTTTTTATTTATTAATTTTGAAAACTTTTTATTATGACACATTACAAAGTATTATATATATTGGTGATAACATTACTCTTATTAGGTTGTACAGAAAATATTAATCAATCCAATCAAATATATTATTCTCAACAATCTCCTGACTATGATGGGCAAAGTGCACTTTATAATATTCCAATGTTATCAAAAGACCAATTAAATGAAATTGCAGCAGATAATGATTATTTGAATTATAAGGAAGCAAGACAATTTGCTTACACTGAATTTATTTCAAATATAGATATCTTTTATTCTGAATATACAGAAGAAATAAAATTTGCACTCTCTTCTAATATCGAATTACCGCTAAAATTAACAAATAGACCGGCTGTAGTATTTAATTACGATGAAAAACCATATTATTATGAATTTGGTATTTTGCATAATGGTACTCTTATAGGGACTTTAGTAGCCCTGGCAAGTCCTGTAGAAAAGCAGGTAATCATAGATAGAATTTTTACAGAGCCACTTGATTATACTTCATATGCTTTTAATTATAAACGGTATATTGGTAATTACCCGGAGGTATATTACGGACTTTCATCAACTAATTTATATCAACAAATAATTACGCAAAATGGTTCTTTAGAACTCACAAACATTTCTTTAAACTCTTCTTCTAATGAATTTAATTTTACTGATTTTTACCCGAACGAAGATCTGGATTCAATGAGTGGAGAATTTAAAGAAAATGTAGGCATGCCTTATAAAGAATATTTAGATATCATAAATGATTCCCTTACAACAGTTAAGGCATGGTGGTTAGATAGAAAAAATCCGTTTGATTTTTATTTAGGAGGAGGTAATATTTCAGATAATTTTAATGTGCCGACAAATCAAAGAGATGTAATATCAGAGGCATTAAATAATAATGATTATACTGATAAATTTTTCCTTCAAAATTATCTTAACAACTCTTTACTGAATACAGTTTGGTACGGTGCTTGTGGACCATCAATTATGAGTTGGTTATATAGAGGAAAATATGATAGTTATCATCGCTTTTATATACCATTATATGGAGAAATCCATCCGAGTAATAATCAAACTGTATATCAAATATTTTATAACTATAATGTATATCCAAGATATTCAAAGAAAGATATTTATGATATAAGTCATGAATTAGATAATAGGCTTTATTATCAATGGTTTAAGCGGACAGATAGTTTGCGTAGTGGAGACGCACTATATCATCTGGGTTTGTCTCGAGGACTTAGAGAGGCGACGGATGAATTGTATAATGTTAGTTTTATTACATTAGACCAAGCGATAAGTTTAATGAAAACAACCAATGAACCTGTAGTAATAGTATGTGGAACGAAAGCAGGACCACATTATATAGGTGCTATTGGAATGGGATATATAATTAATAAAAAGGGTAAAAAGGGTCATAGTTATTTCTATTATATGGATAATGGTTATAAAACATCAGATGAAAATAATTATTATCCATGCTGGAAGAAAACTAATGGCTGGAATTTACACTATATTTGGAAACGACAATTTTAATTTTTAGGAGGGTTTTTTATGAAAAGAACAATTTTATTTAGTGCTATTTTTACAGTTTTTTTCTTAATCGCATGTACTCCTACTATGCTAGTTCCTGAACCATGGTTTTTAGCAGATACAGAATCAGAAGTACTTGTTAATTGTTATCATTATCCAGATCGGTTACATAGAGAACTTGTCGAATATGTCGTTAGGGTAAATGATACGTTATTATGCCCGGAAGAAAGTACATTTGTATTAGACGGAGGTTTCGATTTAGAAGAAGGTTTTAAATATGACGTTAAAGTATTAACTAATGACATAGTTTATGTGTTTGATTTTGTACCATTAATAAATAATAATACAATACAATTGGGAATGCCTATTAGTGCGGCAGAATTATATGATACAATAATGTCTCAAAAGCCTGAATTAATAGGAACTCATGTTTTAAAGATTGATGATAATGAAGTACACGATATAAGAAACATTGCTTATAGTTTTAGATTTTTATCATCGATTGATTTTTATGTAGATTTAGAAGGGCGAGAAGCAAAATAGATTTATCTTAACATAGATAATCGGGTTGATTCTAAGCAGAGTCAACCCGATTTTTTATGAACCACAAACGAAGAGCAAAACAAATATTCTCCTCAACCGGGATAGCCTTATTAAGCTCTCTTCTCTTCTTGCTCGTTCGTCAGTTCCTCTATGGCATAACTTGGGGCAAGCTTGCTTCTGCCAATTTGGCTTGCCAAAAACGTTTAAATTTGCACTAATTTTGCAGTTGCTTGTTGAGAGTAGC
>SAMEA3663257__coassemble_1528_pt1 | contig 5923 bp, 4 predicted proteins | sample SAMEA3663257__metabat2_low_PE_016 | metagenome-assembled genome bin SAMEA3663257 (sample SAMEA3663257) | pig gut metagenome | biome: pig gut; feature: pig-associated habitat; material: faeces | place: China | collected 2013 | reverse complement strand
TTTTTTGCGGAAGGAGGGGGATTCGAACCCCCGGTACAGTTACCCGTACGACAGTTTAGCAAACTGTTGGTTTCAGCCACTCACCCATCCTTCCGTAGTGACTTTTCAGAAACGATGCAAAGGTAGTAATATTTTTTGAATTACAAAAATTAATTACCACAATAATTCAAAAAAAATAGATTATCTTTGTAGCGAAAATAAAAAAACGAAAAGGCAAATGTAACACACTGAATATGAATAAGAAAAAAATTATTATTTTATCATCTGTCATTCTTTTCATCATTATTTGCGTAGCTATAATCTCGTTTTCCGCACTCTATTATATAGCATTTTTGGGCAACACTACCGAATCTGCAACTCAGAATCGGAAGATTTTTGTCTACGAAGGCACCACAATCGAAGAAATTGCATGCAATTTATATAACGATAAAATCATCAAAAACGAAACAACCTTTCTGCTTACAGCCAAACTATTGGGTTTATCAGGCAAAGAAATGCCATGCGGATGCTACACTATTGATGGAAAAAGCATGAGCAATTACCATTTGATACGTAAAATAGAGCGAAAAATACAGACACCCGTAAAGCTCTCGCTGAATAATATGCGACTGCCAAGCCAATTTGCCCAAAAAGTATCGTCACAAATAATGGCGGACTCGACGGAGATTATGGACTATATCAGCGACAAAGAGAAGATGGCGGAATTGGGTTTTACACCGGATGAGCTCTTCGCCCTAGTAATAAGCAATACCTATGAAGTGTGGTGGACAACAAGTGTCGACAACCTCATGAAAAAATTAAAGCAAGAGCACGACAAATTTTGGAATGAAGAGAGACGCGCAAAAGCAAATAAGTTGCATTTAACACCTGTAGAAGTAACCATCATTGCCGGAATTGTAGACGAAGAGACCAACTACAAACCGGAAAAATCAACTATTGCAAGAGTGTACCTCAACAGGTTAGATAGGAGGATGAAATTAGAAAGTTGCCCTACAGTGAAGTTTGCCTTAAAAGATTTCAGTATCACCCACATTCTCTACAAGCATATCAATTACGACAACCCGTATAATACATATATGTATGCAGGATTGCCACCGGGACCGATAAGACTACCCGAAATCTACACTATAGACGCCGTGCTCAATGCCGAAAAGCACGATTACATATTTATGTGTGCCGACTCGGAATTGAACGGAAGACACAAATTTGCAAAAACGCTATCGGAACACAATAGAAATGCAGAAAAATACTACCAAGCACTTAAGAAATGGAAGAAAAAATAAAGTTAGATATTTTTCTTAAAACATGTGTGTTATGTCATTAAAAATGACTACCTTTGCAATGCGAAATACAAAATTAATGAAATATAAATTACAATAAAAATTATAAATCTAAAAGACATGAAAGTACTTGTTGCAACAGAAAAACCATTTGCAAAAGCAGCAGTAGATGGTATTAAATCAATTATTAACGCTGCAGGTGGAGAAGTTGTACTTCTTGAGAAATACACAGATGTAGAGCAATTTTACGCAGCAGTAGCCGACGTAGACGCCCTCATCGTACGTTCAGACAAAGTAACTAAAGAAGTTCTTGACCACGCAAAAAATCTTAAAATCGTAGTACGCGCAGGAGCCGGCTTCGATAATCTCGACCTTGCTGCATGTACAGCACACAATGTAGTAGCAATGAACACACCGGGTCAAAACTCAGATGCAGTAGCTGAGCTTGCCCTTGGAATGATGGTATACGCTGCACGTGTACAATACACAGGCGCAACCGGAACAGAGCTTAAAGGCAAAACCCTTGGCATCCACGCTTATGGTAACGTAGGTATGCGTGTTGCTAAAATCGCATTAGGCTTCGGCATGAAAGTACAAGCCTTTGACCCATTCGTACCGGCAGATAAGATTGAAGCAGACGGAGTTAAAGCAGTAGCTTCTATCGACGAGCTCTACTCTACTTCCGACTATGTATCTTTGCACATCCCTGCAACAGAGCAAACTAAAAAATCTATCAACTACGAACTCCTTAACAAGATGCCAAAAGGAGCAACCCTTGTTAACACAGCTCGTAAAGAAGTTATCGACGAAGAAGGCATTGCTAAATTGATGGAAGACCGCGCTGACTTCAAATACATCACCGATGTAGCACCATCAAATGCAGAAGAACTCAAAGAGAAATTCGGCGTACGCTATTTCGGTACTCCTAAGAAAATGGGTGCTCAAACAGCCGAGGCAAACACCAACGCAGGCCTCGCAGCTGCAAATCAAATTGTTGGATATATTAAAGACGGCGTAGAACGTTTCCGTTTGAACAAATAATTTATTCTATCAATATTTTTCAGGCGGGCTATACTTCAATTTAGTCCGCCTTTTTTATATGGACCCGAAAATTTACAAGCAATACTCAAGCTATATAAAACTAGAAAAAGGCTTATCAAATAATTCCAAGGAGGCATATTTGCATGACCTAAATGCATTATTGACATTCTTGGAAGAGAAACATATCGACCCGTTGGAAGTAACCTTAGAAAACCTTAGCGACTTTATAGCGTATCTAAACGATTTAGGGATAGGGGCACGCTCGCAATCGCGTATGATTTCAGGTATAAAATCATTCTACAAATTCCTCGTATACAGCGATATAATGAGTACTAACCCTACAGAGCTACTCGAAATGCCCAAGCTGCCACAGCACTTACCTACAGTACTCACGCTAAAAGAGATAGAAGATATGGAAGACGCCATCGACCTATCGAAGAGCGAAGGACAGCGAAATTTGGCGATAATCGAAATGCTCTATGGCTCGGGATTGCGCGTTAGCGAACTGATAAATATCAAGTTAAGCAACATCCATTGGGAAGAGAAATTCATGATAGTACAAGGCAAAGGTAACAAACAAAGACTAGTACCGATAAGCGACGAAGCCATAAAGCAAATAGGCTATTGGCTTTACGACAGAAACAAACTAAAGATAAATCCGGGGCATGAGGACTATTTATTTTTGAACAGATATGGTAGGCAACTGACGCGAACAATGATACTGATAATGATAAAAGATTTAGCAACAAAAGCCGGGATAAAGAAGACCATCAGTCCCCACACCCTCCGCCACTCCTTTGCCACACATCTGCTCGAAGGCGGAGCCAACTTGCGCGTAATACAGATGATGCTCGGCCACGAAAACCTGGTAACCACAGAGATATACACCCATCTCGACACCACCTACCTCCGCGCAGAAATCCTCAACCACCACCCGAGAAACAAAAGGTAAACGGAAATATTAGTGTACAAAACAAAGCTAATTCCACCTTCCACATCAACCACACCCGAAAAACAAGAGAAAAAAGAGGGCAACGGCGAAAATTCCCCTCCCTCTGCCTATGTTTTAGAAAGATTTCACCCTAAAGTTGGTTATGTTTTAGAAAGATTTTTATCAACCATTGCGACTATTATCTTGAACCACAAACACTTCCGCTTGATAAACTTACCATTCTATTACATTATATATTCTCCATTTAGAAGCCAAGACTCAATTCACCCATCAAAAATGGAATGTTAGCCTTCCTGTCCAATGCGATTTCTATAAAACAGTCTTACGAGACTCCCTCTGATCTAAGAAAGTCCTTATATAGAGTTGAAAGAAGGAATGACTTGCCACAGCGACGTATACCAGTGATAATCTTCACCTTGCCGTTCAATAGTTTATTCAGCAGTGCCTCTATGTAAAAATCTCTTTTGATGATTATGATTTTAAACGATTACTGCAAAAACAGTCGCAATATTCGACTGTTTTTGCAGTACAAAGAAAGAGTATTTCTCTGAATTGGGCAAATAAATGGCTGATGTTGTGTAGTTTTAAACCTTATATTAGCTTGATATGAATCACACCTATATGGCTTTGAACTCAAATCAATAGACTAAAAAGACTCACAATATTACACTGAAATATAATCAATGTACAGCACCGTATTAAAGTAATGCCAAGCAAGAAATAAAACCTTTCTCTCATATTGAAGTTGTCTTTAAATGTGGACACTAACTTTGCAGTTGATTGTTGAGAGTAAGTTTCTCAATTTTCCTTCAAAACCCTTGCACAAATCAAACAAATGTCGTACCTTTGCAACGCTAGAACCCCCAAGCCTCTTAACAATGCTCAAATCGGGGGTCGTTTTATTTTTATACCATTATGAAATTATTATTCGACAAGTCTTATATGCAGCCTGATGATATGGTAGAGCTGCTGAGAGATAGAGGTCTGGAAATAGAAAATACTCAGAAAGTATCACTTTATATACGCAACATTGGTTATTATAGATTAAGTGCCTATATGTTCCCATTTCTGTGTCAACCTAAGGATGAGCACCGTTTCAAGCAGGGAAGCAAATTTAATGATGCACTGAATCTTTATCGTTTCGACAAAAAACTTCGACTTTTTCTATTCAACGAGATTGAAAAGATAGAAATTGCTCTTCGCAGTACCCTTGCAAACTTTGTAGCTGAAGAGACTGGCAATATATTCTGGATGACAGACGAAACCTTGTTTGCCAATAGTGAAAAATTTATGCGAACCATGGAATTGGTGGACAAGGAACTAAGGAATTCGAAAGAGGAATTTATACTTCATTTCAAAGAAAAATACAGCAACCCTTATCCACCTGCATGGATTCTCGTTGAGATACTCCCATTCGGCGTTGTCACACGAATGTTTGAAAATTTGGCTGATAACACTCTCAGAAAGAAGATTGCTTTACGCTTCGGACTGACTTTACCAGTATTCTCATCATGGATAACTGTTGTCTCCTTAACTCGCAATGCCTGTTGTCACCACGCTCGCGTATGGAATAAAGAGAATGCCATCAGTCCGATGATACCACGAAGGTTGAATAATAGGTGGATAGTGGCCAATGTGTCAACCAAACGTATATATTATAATATATGTATTATTAAGTGGTTCATAGACATAGTATCACCAAACAACGATATGCTTGAACACTTACAGACACTCCTTGCAGAATATCCAATGATTGACATCCGTGCCATGGGTTTCCCTTCCGATAATTGGCAGAACGAGCCATTGTGGAGCTCCCGATGACAAACGGTGCAAACTTAAATAAATAGCATATCCATCCACGTCCCTTTGCCTATGTTTTAGAAAGATTTTGCCCCAACGTTGGTTATGTTTTAGAAAAATATTTTGTCAACCATTGCGACTATTATATTATCCCACAAGCCCTTCCACCTAATAAACTTACCATTTTATTACATTACATATTCTCCATTTAGAAGTCAAGACTCAAGTTACCCAGCAAAAATGGAATGTTAGCCTTCCTGTCCAATGCGATTTCTATGATACAGTCTTCAGAGACTCCCTCTGATCTAAGAAAGTCCTTATATAGAGTTGAAAGAAAGTATGACTTGCCACAGCGACGTATACCAGTGATAATCTTCACCTTGACGTTCTATAATTTATTTAGCAGTGCCTCTATGTAATAATCTCTTTTGATGATCATGATTTTAAACGATTACTGCAAAAACAGTCGCAATATTCGACTGTTTTTGCAGTACAAAGAATGTGTTATTTTCTAAATTGGGCAAATAAATGGCTGATGTTATGTAGTTTTAAGCCTTATATTAGCTTAGATACCAGCTATTTCGGAAACAGACAAACTTTTTGTAGGACATTTACCAGCCGTGTCTTGCTTTTCTCTTTTTCCTTTCTATTCATTAGTAGTTGTCACAGCCATGAAAAAACATCATTCCATCTTTGGCTCTTTCCAAATAGTCAGCTTTTTGCGGCCTTTTTAAGTTATTATGAAGTGATTTGCGAGTTACCATAGGTTTCCATCAGCACGGGTGCTTCATTCAATTCCTTTGCACCCGGTCTCTAACCAAAGGCCGTGAAAATTATGGAACAAAATGAA
>SAMEA3663257__coassemble_1422_pt1 | contig 6230 bp, 2 predicted proteins | sample SAMEA3663257__metabat2_low_PE_016 | metagenome-assembled genome bin SAMEA3663257 (sample SAMEA3663257) | pig gut metagenome | biome: pig gut; feature: pig-associated habitat; material: faeces | place: China | collected 2013 | reverse complement strand
CAAGTAAATTTAATACCTGATTATATACCGGCTGTCCGGTAAAATTATTATCTTTCAATAAGATAGGCGGCACCTTAACATAATATTTAAGTAAACTTGAAATTCTGCATTCGGTTTACACTACCTTTGCCCATGGTTATGGTTATTTTTTATACAAAAATAACTAAAAGGGTTGATACTTCATGAGAAATGTCAACCCTATTTTTTTTGATAAAAATATTTTTACCGGACAGCAATAAATTATAAGATTACATATACATTCTTTATATACCAACTAATTTCCTATTTTACAATTTTACTAATTCCATTATGTTTCCTATTATATAAATTTATGTATTTTTCTAGCAATAAGATTACTTCTTCCGCGGAAGATACCCCAAAGACTTTATCATCAAAGTCCTTATATCTTATTCTATTATCAACTTTTTTCCCTGCTAGTTCTTTTGACCAACCTTCAATATTATTATATGCAATAATAAGTTTATATAAAGACCAACTTAATGCTATTTCCGACAATGTTCCTGCACCACCGCCAATTGCAATAACTGCATCACAGTTAACTACAATAATATTTCTTGCTATATCTAGTCCTGTAGGGATTACAATATCAGCATAAACATTGCAATTCGAAGAATCAAAAGAAGGAATTATCGCAATAGTATCACCTTCACGATACTTACTAGAAGTATGTGCTCCTTCAAAAGCTGCTTCCATTACTCCATTCATTCCACCACTTTGAATTCTATATCCATTATCAATAAGTATTTTTCCTGTTTCATAGGCTATTTTATACTCAAAAGAACCTTTGTCACATCTGCTATCTCCGATTATTGCTACAACTTTTCTCATATTTTATTCTACTTTTTTCTAATAAAACTTTTCTAATTTTCAATTTATATTCTTGACAATATTGGTTGATTCTCTTTTGATTATCTTGCGATGGTTCAAAGTAATATAATATTTCATCGATAAATACTACCTTTTTTGCAACTAATAACATTGGTAACATGATAGCAAAATCACAGTTTACATCAACATATTTTCCATCAATCATCAAATCTTCTTCTGTTATACTATCAAATAAATAACGTCTAAAACATTTGGGGTGTAACCAAATATTATCACCTTCCCTTTCCCACACTTTATCAAACGATTGAACTGTATAGTGCTTTAATGGTTTATCATATCTAATTAGATTTCCGACTGTTATATCAGCGCCATTATCAAATTCATTTACAATTATTTCAATAGCTTTATTATTCACAAAATAATCATCGCTATCTAAATTTATAACAATTGTATTTGGATCTTTGATTATATTATTCATAACAAATATCAAATTGGCTAATATTCCTTTACGTGATTTATTAAGTAAATAAAATGATTTTTTACCTAAAACAACATCATAATCTAGAACAAACTTTGCATAATCATTACTATTATTATCAGAGTAATCGTCAATATAAACGATATAATAATCTTGATATGTTTGTTTTTTTAAACTATCAAATAGTCGTTTTAGTTTTGAATTTTCAACATTTCGACCTCTAATATAGATTACTACATTATTTAATTTAATATCTAACCAACTATTTATTTCGCCCTCAAGGTTCACTTTATCATATTGTTCTTCCACAATATTCCCTTTCTCAATTAAACATCTAATAATATTTAGCTCATTAAAATCTTTCCTATAATTTTCTGGATGAATAAAATACAAAGAATTACTATAGAATCTTAACTTCTCAGATTCTTTAAAATAATTATCCAATAAACGATGCCACGTAAACTCATATCTCTTTTCATTTACTTTATTAATAAAAGGCAATCTGTTTTTCAAAATATCTAAATTTACAAAACTACATCTTACTTCAATTCTATTCGATCCTAAAACATCTTTATTCTCTTTGTGAGGAATACTTAACGAAACAAATGGTGTCACTTTTGTTTTTGTGTACGCATCAATAAATTGATCTGTATTATTGTTGAAATAAAGAATATCACTATCGGTTTGAAATACTATAGGTGTTTTAATTTGGTCGAAAGCATATATTGTAGCAAATGTTGCTTGACCATTAACCGAATGAGTTACATTATATTCTAAACCAAAATATTTCTTATTAATTTCCTTATCACATTTATTACTTAATAAATAATCATCAATTAATAGGTTAGATTTTGCTTTTTCTATTTCTCTAATTAAAAGATTTAAATCATCACTCGCGTATTGTCTGGTTCGTTTCTCTATATGAACAGCATCAATTACAATGAGTTTTTTATTAAACCTCACATTCTTTTCCAATGTACAAACTATATGCTTAATATTATCATAAATACATCTTGCTTCCATTGGATTTGCTTTAATTAACAACGTACAATCATCTAATAAAATAGATTTTTTATTAAATCTACATTCAAAAATTAAATGTTCTGATATAGGAAGCAATGTATTACAATCAACTCCTTCACTTTCATAAGAGTTCTGTAATTCAAATCCATATTGCTGCAAGAGACTTATATATGTTTCAATTGGTCGATGATACTCTTCTCGTAAAGGAATACCTATCTTTGTATACTTTTTAAACTTTTCAGAATAAGCATAATTTCCTAGTAATCCACTACTTCTTAATTCTGTGTTTTGGACATGATTAAAAAAAGGATTACATATACTAAAAATTACAATTGCATTATCCTTTAGTTTGTTTGAGATTTTTTCTAACACCTCCCTAACTATATCATCTGGTATTGAGCATAACACTAAGTTACTAATAACCATTTCATAATACTCATCAAGATTCTCGTACTTATTTACAACCTTAACATCATTAACTGCTCTTTGATTTATTGTATCCGTATCAATATCATAAACCGTAAAATCAAATCTACTTGATAAACCATTAGCTATTTTACACTTACCTGCTCCAAAATCTAGTATAGTTTTGGGACTATATTTTACTATCAAATCATGAACTATACCATCATGTAAATCTTCTTTGAATCTCTTATTACACATATAAAAAAACAACTCATAGTTTGAATCTATATAATTCGATTCATTGTTATAATATTTACTTATAACATTTTTAAATTCCAACTCTGATAAAAATGGATAACGCAACATTTCATAACACCTAATAACACTTCTTTTGTATAATTCATCAGTATATCTTATAAATCCTTTTCCTATGTCAATTAAAACTATATGTCCATCTACTATTATAAAATTTTGTTTTTTAAAATTGTTATACACATATCCTATTTTTTTAAGTTCATAGATTAAATTAGCAAAATCTTCGTAGTATCCTTCCTTATAAGGAAGATATTTACGATAAGTATACATTACACAATCATTCCCTTCTATATCTAAAATTTCAAATTTAGGAATGTATTTTATATTAGCTTTACTAATGTCATTTAACTCTTTTTTATATTTTAATGGATTATAAAATAGCTTATATACGTTTCTTTCATCATGAAATACTATTCCTTCATTTCCATATCCTAAATGCTCTATTTTACCATTAGAAATTTTTTCAATTTTTTCTTTTAAGGACTCTTTCATGTATAGATGTTTTAGTTTTGCTATTTCAACTTCAAAATGATTAAATGAAGATTCAATTGCAGATGGATTATTATAATACATTGTTTGTGTAATGAAATGTCTAAGGTTATTTTCATTAAAATATTGAATATATTTTCTATCCTTTATAATACTTAATAATCCTATTACCCTATAATACGAGCAGATATATTTAACTAAACGATTATTGAACATTATACTAAATGACTCATAGAATTTATTACTAGAAATATTTAAACCATTTTGCTTAACAACTTTAGTAAACGAAGAACCAATTAAATCCTTTAAAAGCTTATCACTTTCTTTGTGGTAATTGAAAGGCTGACACCTTCTATTATGTAAAATAGAAAAGGGTATATTTACAATATTGTATCTATTCTCTTTAGCTTGAAGTACCCAAAAATAATCGCTTCTCCTTCCAATTAAATCATTTACTTTTATTGAACAATTTAGAATTTTCAATAACTCTCTATTAAAAATAAGTGTATTTCCCCCTCGATATAAAGCATCTTTTATTTCTCTATCTTTAACGAATAGTACTCTTGAAAAATTTTTTCCTGAAAAAACATCATCTATATTATTAGAATTAAATTTAAAAGGAGTTTCTAAATGACTAAAATTAGTATCTGACAAATCATAATAATAATCATTATAATTTTCTAAAGTGGAAACATTATCAATTTTACCTATATTTGTGTATACATAGTCTAACAATGACGTTCTTATACATGATAAAGTAGGCAATGGAGCATCTAAAGAATAATCCCCTATAATTGCATCATATTTTGATTTATATTTAGATATAATCTTAATTATATCTATATCCAATTCTGATAACTGATGATTTTTGTATACTAATTCTTTTAGTTCCATATCTTCATCCAATATCCATATAACAGAATCTTGTGATGTAGTCAAATATAAATATTCATGTAATATCAATCTAGCTACAGCAATATCTTTAATAATGGGTGAAGTAATAGATTGATATTCTAATATGTGAATTTTGCCTTGCTCTATATCTTCTAATATTGTTTTATGTGATATAAGTTTAAGTTTTATATTTGTGTCTTTTATAACATATTGATATTCAACATAATCCTTGTTTGAATTCTCTATTATGAGAACTGAAATTTTATCATAATTAATTTTTGCAATTTGTTTTAGCAACCTTAAACCTAAATCATACTCGGTAGCAATATAGCCAATAACTAAATCATCAACAAAGTTACTATAAGATGGTAATTTTAATACATCTGTATCTCTAATAGACAAAGATATATTAGTGATATCCTCTTTTTTTATACAAAATAAATTCTCCGCACGAGTAAAAAAAACAGACTTATCTTCTTCAGTCATAAAACCTTGATACTTGTAATAAAACTTTTTTAATCCAATTGTTTTCTTACCAATACAATTAGTAATTCTATCTCGATTATTATACGCGTTAATATATGTGAGATGTTCATTAACCACTGTATATGAAGGATTTAGCATCATTACACGAGTAAAAATATCCCTATCTGTAGTAGAAGACATATTTTCATCAAATAATCCTGCTTTAAGCAATGTAATTAATTTAATAAAAGTATTTGAACCTTGAATATGTGGATTTGTTTGTAGAAAATTATGAATCGATAGTTTTTGAGGTATTGAAAGCTTTTTATCCCCTTCTTCATTTCTATAAATAAGCCCTGACACAACAAAATCTTGATTATTATCAATACTATTTTCACATTTTTCAAGGTATGTTTCATCCCAAAAATCATCATCATCTAAAGTCGCAATATAGATACCATCTAATTTAAAATTATTAATCTTTTCTCTAATAATATAATGAATTCCAGTATTTAATGCACCTGCATAGTTATGTGTATATTTACTTATGAGATAAGTCACATTAAGATTGTTTATTAATTCTTTTTCTAACAAACGAATTTTGTCTGTAGAATCTGTAACAAGAATAATTTCATTAGGTTTCCTTGTTTGATTCGAAACAGATAAAATCGCTTTTGATAATAAATCAATTCTATTTTTAGTAGTTATTATTACAAATATTTTCATTTTAAATATAATTAATTTGTGTATTTTTAAATCATTCCATTTCTTTCAAAATAAAATCTGCAGTTATTACAATAAAGAGTATCATTTCTATAGTATAAAAAAACACTGCAAATAACTAAAAGTGAACGGGGAGAGGGATGGTCTCTAAAATTCATAGTCCCTACTCCGCAAAGTTACAACTATTTTTTATTATAGAAAAATTAAATAAAAATATTGCTACTCTCAACAAGCAACTGCAAAATTAGCGACAAAATTTGAAGAAGACCTCAACAGGAGATAAAAAATTAAGTTTTTCTCTTGGTCTTGCATTAATACGGTGTTGGACATTGATTATATTTTGATGTTTAACTTGGTTAAAATCAGTACCTTTAGGGAAGTATTGTCTAATTATTTTATTAATAGCTTTAATGCCTCCTTTTTTATGTATTTAGGAAGCTAATGGTTTGATAAATAACGCTCTCGGCGTATTTGTGTCAACTCTCAAGCAATGGAAAATATATACTTGCCAAATCGATTTTTATTACGATTAACTTCTCTGCTAACTGTTGATACTGAGCATCCTATCTGTCGAGCAATAACAGTTAAT
>SAMEA3663257__coassemble_1006_pt1 | contig 8231 bp, 5 predicted proteins | sample SAMEA3663257__metabat2_low_PE_016 | metagenome-assembled genome bin SAMEA3663257 (sample SAMEA3663257) | pig gut metagenome | biome: pig gut; feature: pig-associated habitat; material: faeces | place: China | collected 2013 | reverse complement strand
CGACTCATAAATCTACCCTTAATCGTGTATTGGATGATAGTTGCGGATTTTAGGTTAAAGTTGTTTTTTAGGTTTGATATCGAGTTTAACAGGCTCAACCATATTTTCCGGTTTAAGAATAGTGTCGAGGTCTTCTTTGCTAAGGATATCATGTTCGAGAACAAGGTCGTAAACACCTTTACCGGTAGCCATAGCCTCTTTAGCTATTTTAGTAGAATTTTTATAACCGATGATAGGGTTAAGGGCAGTAACAATACCGATAGAATTGCGCACTTGGTTAATACAATTTTTCTCATCAGCTTCGATACCATCGATGCAGAGGGTACGTAAAGTATTGAAACCATTAGTAAGCAAGTCGATAGACTCGAACAAGCTGTAAACGAGAACAGGCTCCATAACGTTAAGTTCGAGTTGAGCGTTTTCGGAAGCGAGCATTACTGTAGTATCGTTACCGATAACTTTATAGCAAAGTTGGTTCATCACTTCAGGGATAACAGGGTTTACTTTACCCGGCATTATAGAAGAACCCGGTTGCATTTCAGGCAAGTGAAGTTCGTGTAAACCGCAGCGAGGGCCGGAACCCATGAGGCGCAAGTCGTTACAAATTTTAATACTCTTAAGGGCGATACGTTTCAAGCAAGAAGAGTATTGAACGAGGACGTCGGTAGCGGAAGTAACCTCGATGAGGTCATCGGCGAGAGTAACATTCCAACCTGTAATATCGCGAAGAGCTTGAACACATAATGCGCTGTAGCCAGGCTCTGAGCAAATACCTGTACCGATAGCAGTAGCACCCATGTTAATGCAAAGCAACTCTTCTGCAGCATCTTTAAGGTATGCTATTTGTTGTTTCATTCCGTTAGCAAAAGCTTGGAAAGTTTGGCCGAGAGTCATAGGTACGCCATCTTGAAGTTGAGTACGACCCATTTTAACCACGTCTTTAAACTCTACAGCTTTCTTCTCTAAAGACTCAACAAAGAGCTCCATAGCTTTAATAAGAGCTGGAGTTTTGAGGTATAAACCGAAGTGGAAAGCAGTAGGATAAGCGTCGTTAGTAGACTGAGAAGCATTGATATGGTCGTTAGGAGAGCAGAATTGATACTCACCATATTTATGACCCATAATTTCGAGGGCGCGATTAGCAATAACCTCGTTAGCATTCATATTAACGGTAGTACCAGCACCACCTTGAATCATATCACTGAGGAAGAATTCGTGATGTTTACCCTCGAGGAGTTCGTCACAAGCTTGGCAAATAGCTTTAAATTGTACGTCAGTCAATTTACCTTGTTTATGATTAGCAATAGCGGCACCTTTTTTAGTGATAGCCATACCCTTAATAAAGCAAGGGTAATCGCACATCAATTTACCTGAAATTTTAAAATTTTCGAAACCACGTAAAGATTGAACTCCATAAAGAGCTTCAACAGGGATTTCTTTGCTACCGATTAAGTCTGATTCGGTACGAGTACGGCCTGAATAATTAATTGTGTTCATCACTTATTTTGATAAAGATTATTATTATTTTTTATGACTGCAAAGGTACTCAAAATTATTACATTAATAAAATAATTGGGTATATTATTTTACGTACCAATTCAGAATTAAACAGGTACTTAAAATACCAAAACAAAACTATAAATAAGATAAAAATTCAATTTATAAATAAATACGAGAAGAAAAGAAGAAAAATGATGAATACGAGTCAAAGAGGAGCAAACAACCGGAAAGATATTTGGAAGAGTAAACGAGAGAAAAACATGTAAAATGGAGTGTAATCGGGAATAAAAATGCAGACTTTTTTTTGAAATCGTGTATAAAATTCATGTACAGGATTTGTTTCAAGCAAAATGAATGATAGTATGTGTAAAGGATAAAGGGCTTAAAAATAATAATTTAAAACAAAAAGGGGTGTAAAATAAATATTTAAATAGAAAAACGGGAAATAATGAAAAAAAATTTTTTGGTAAAAAATTTGCCCAATCACGAAAAATGTTGTAATATTGCATCGTCAAATTTAAGACAAAAAAGAATAATTCTTTACTTTAAAATATCTATATTATGAATGTAGCAAAAGTTATGGCCGACCTTGAGGCCAAACATCCTGGTGAAAGCGAATTCCTTCAAGCAGTTCGCGAAGTGTTGGAGTCAATTGAAGAAGTATACAACCAACACCCTGAGTTTGAAAAAGCTAAAATTGTTGAGCGTATGGTAGAGCCAGAGCGCATCATCACATTCCGTGTAACATGGGTAGACGACAAAGGTGAAGTTCAAACAAACCTCGGATACCGTGTACAATTCAACAGCGCTATTGGCCCATACAAAGGCGGTCTTCGTTTCCACAAAGCAGTAAACCTTTCAATGTTAAAATTCTTAGGTTTCGAGCAAACATTTAAAAATGCACTTACAACTCTCCCTATGGGTGGTGGTAAAGGTGGTTCTGATTTCGACCCAGTTGGTAAATCAGATGCTGAAATCATGCGTTTCTGCCAAGCCTTCATGTTAGAGTTATGGAAAAATATCGGTCCTGACACAGACGTTCCTGCTGGTGACGTAGGTGTAGGTGGTCGTGAAATCGGTTTCTTGTATGGTATGTACAAAAAACTTGCTCGCGAATACAACACAGGTGTACTTACAGGTAAAGGTATGACTTGGGGTGGTTCTATCCTTCGTCCAGAAGCTACCGGTTTCGGTGCTCTCTACTTTACTCAACACCTTCTCCACGAAGCCGGTAAAGACATCAAAGGTCTTACTGTAGCTCTCTCTGGTTTCGGTAACGTAGCATGGGGTGCTGCAACAAAAGCTACTGAACTTGGTGCTAAAGTTGTTGCTATCTCAGGTCCTGACGGTGTATGCGAAATCCCTGGTGGTATCACTAAAGAGATGATCGACTATATGCTCGTTATGCGTGCTTCTAACCGCAACAAAGTAGAAGACATGGCTACTAAATTCCCTGGACAAGCTAAATTTACTGCAGGTAAAAAAGCTTGGAGCGTAAAATGTGATATCGCATTGCCTTGCGCATTCCAAAACGAATTGAACGGTGACGACGCTAAAGAACTTATCGCTAACGGTACTTGGTGCTGCTGCGAAGTTTCTAACATGGGTTGTACTCCTGAAGCTATCCACACATTCCAATCTAAAGGCATCTACTTTGCCCCTGGTAAAGCTGTTAATGCCGGTGGTGTTGCTACTTCAGGTCTTGAAATGACTCAAAACGCTAACCACCTTGCATGGGCTGCTGAAGAAGTTGATGCTAAACTTCACTTCATCATGAAGAGCATCCACGAAGCTTGCGTTAAATACGGTAGAAAAGCTGATGGCACTATCGACTACGTTAAAGGTGCTAACATCGCCGGCTTCATGAAAGTAGCTACTGCTATGCTTGAACAAGGTATCATCTAATAAACAAAATACCTGAAAATTTAGGGATGTATCAATCGATACATCCCTTTTTTATTGTAAAAATCTATTGTCTTGAACCACATCTCTTAACCCATCCCTCTTAAACCACCTCATCTTAACCATCCCTCTTGAACCATCCCTCTTGAACCGCCTCTCTTAACCTATTCCTCTTAAACCACCTCTCCGCACTATTTACTCCAACGCTACGTTTCTATTTTTTCAATTATTAAGATTAAAAGCAATCTTTTTTAACAATTGCCACCTCTTACAAAATATGCTATACAACATTATTTACGCCCATTTTAAAAAGAAGTAAATAATATCCTGCTAAAAAATACAATACAAACATTTAATAATCAACGATTTAATATCTACAAAAAATTTTTCTCAAAAAAATATCATTTTCTTTGTACGTGTCAGTAAAATGAAATACCTTTGCGCAACAATTGTTACATAACATATGTTATACAACAAGAGTTGTATAACAGTAGTTTTATAATACAAGAAATTATGCCAAGAAAAGTACAATACGACAAGCAAATGATAATAGAAGCCGCCATAGAAATGGTACGAGAGCATGGTATAGGAAGCATCAATGCAAGAGACCTGGGAGCAAAATTAGGTTGCTCTTCTCGACCATTATTCACAGCTTTTAAAAACATGGATGAATTGATAGAAACCACACGACAAGAGGTGTCTGACAGATTCATCAAAGAGATTCTTACGGATGAAGCAACATGGAGTAAAGAGATAGAAAATCAACCTATTCACGGCACTTCATCAACAAGAGAATTCGGCATAAGAATAGTTAAATTCGCAAAAAGAGAACCAAACCTCTACAACTTCATCCATTGGAGAGGCGGACAAATGCCGGACATCATAAAACTAAATGAAATTATGGCAGAAAGATACTCTGCTGAATTCGGATTAACTATACAAGAAGCCAATACACTATTTACACAAATGTCGCTATTCAGCTTGGGCTTATGCTCTATGATAACTTATGGAGTGAAGGAGTATACCGATGAAGAGATAAACGAACTATTAACACAACAATTTATATCTAATTTTTTATACATTAAAAACAAAGGACAATGAAAAAGATTGCAATCATTATCGCCACATTATTCTTCTATTTATTTTCCCGCGGACAAAACAATTTATCCGGAAAAATTCAAGACACTAGTTCAAACGCAATACCCTATGCAACTATCTCTTTATTAAACCTCGACAGCACTTTAATTACCGGCACCATAAGCGACGAAGATGGCAAGTACCTTATCAATACAAAAACGGGAGACTATATTCTAAAGGTAAGCTTTATTGGCTATGAAACACATTATCAAACAATATATATAAACGAAAACAAGACCGTAAACGTAACACTTAAAGAAGAGAGCTCCGAACTGCAAGAAGTAGAAGTAAAAGCAAAAAAGCAACTCATTGAGCGCCAATACGACAAAATAGTTATGAACGTAAGTCAATCGGCATTTGCCATCGGTAGCAACGGCAAAGATCTATTAAAAAAGGCACCGGGCGTTAATGTCGACAAAGACGGAAACGTAACTGTGAACGGAAAATCGGTAGAAGTATACATTGACGGACGACCATCGTATTTAAGTGGAGAACAGCTAAAAGCAATGCTCGAAGGAACCGATGGAAGTAGCATTGAGAAGATAGAGATAATGTCAAATCCATCGGCAAAATACGATGCATCCGGAAGGGGTGGTATTATCAATATCAAAACAAAAAGAAATATGATGCAAGGCTTTAATGGTTCTATTTCAGCTAATTACGGAGGCATGTACTACAGCGACATTAAAAAGATGCAAAATCAAGAAGGCGTCTCTGCCAATCTCAATTACAAGACCGAAAAAACATATACATTTCTCAATCTCTCTCAATTCTTTGTAAACCAACACATCGGATTCAACACTTATAACTCAACAATCGACAGTATTACAAACACAAAATTCGAAAGAACTGACATCTCGGAATACGATTGTGACTTTCAATACTACATGGTAAAAATAGGCAACGATTGGTTTGTTGACAAGAAAAACACCATGGGATTTATTTTTCAAGCCCCATTTATGATGATGAATCAAAACGTTAACGAAGGAAAAGGATTTGGATACACAAAAGTAAATGGTGACGTCATTAGCAGAAACGACTACATTGCACAATACCCTATGCGAACTCAACAATACAACGGCAACATCAACTACACACATATATTCAGCGATTCATTATCACAAGAGTTGACTATCAATTTAGACTACAACAGATATAATAGTAAGGTAAGCAATGACCACACAAACACCTACTACGACCTTGAAACGGGCAATGTAAATTTGATAAACGGAATGAATATTTTCACAAAACAAAATATTGACATCTACTCTGCTAAATTAGATTTTCAAAGCAATTTTTGGAATACCGGCATGGTAGAAACCGGAGCAAAATGGGCAATGTCAAACACTTTTAACAAGATGATCACCGACTCAATAATCGGCGATTACACGAGCCCTTATTGGAATACGGACTTCAACTACTCTGAGCAAGTATCGGCATTATACATCTCGATAGCAAAACAATTCGGCAAGAAATTCAACGCAAAAATAGGATTACGAGGCGAATACACCTACGCAATAGGAACATTTGCAAACCCATATGCATCTACATCAAAAGAAGAATATGAAGGAGAGATTGAAACTCAACAGACGAAACAATCGTATTTCAACTTATTCCCTACTGCATTTTTCGGATACAACCCTACTGAAAAATTTTCTATGAATGTATCCTACACTAGAAGAATTAAACGTCCTAATTACTTTCAACTAAATCCGTTTAAAAATTACGTAAACGCCTACTCTTATTCAGAAGGCAATCCGGATTTAAGACCGGAATTCAACAACCAAGTGGACTTGAATTTCATGTACTCTCAATTCCTAACCATATCGTTGAATTTCTCTCACACACAGAATATGTTCTCACAACACACAGAACTGCTTAACGACGGATATGCCCGAATGAAGTGGGTAAATTTCGGTACTTGTACAACACACGGAGGCAACATTTCCTTAACCGAATTACCTATAGTACCAAAATACATTACAATGCAAGACGGCAGCAGACAAAAGATGGGAGCTTGGCTGACGTTAACTCTAAACGGAGGATACTATTACTTCATAAACAGATCGTACGACGGTAATTACATCAACCGCAGTCATTGGGGATTCGGCTCTGCCACATTAAATTCGTACCTGCCACAAGATTGGATTATTTCTATCGATGGCTCTTACCAAGCACCATTAGTTAACGGATACACAAGAAATTCGCAAACATACTACCTTGGTTTGGGTGTTAGAAAATTCTGGAGAAAACCGGGATTATTATTCAATTTACAAGTACAAGACCTCCTTCGTTCTTTAAGAGATGATAGAGAATCTATTGATTTAGCACAAGGAAATACATTGATTTACGAAAACAATTATAGAGCACAAAGAATAATAATCGGGGTAACCTGGATGTTCGGACAACAACAATACAACAAACAACGCAACACCGGAAATCTGGACGAAACATCACGCCTTGGAGGCGGTGGTAATGTAAAAACGAAATAATAAAACAAAACTTTAAAATATAAGAAAAATGAAAAAAGGAATAATAACATTAGTATTCAAAGCAATAGCTTTAGGATTAAGTATCGCATCGGGAGTATTGTTCGTAATGGAACAAATCAGCGATCACAACGCATTAGGCCTCATTATCTTTGCTGTAATAGCTTTGGCAATAGCCGAAATAAGTGAAAAATCAAATTATTCAAAAGAGTAATTATGAAGTAATTTGCATTATTATGTGTGATACTCTCTTTGATTTGCGGATGTTCAACAAAAAAGTTTTACTCCACATACAAGCAAAGACTGGATTTACTTTCAAATTCACCATTTAATAATGACACTACCCAATGTGTATGGAACTATAATTTATCGAAAGAGAATTAAGATTTAAAAAAGAATAACAGAATATTTATCGTGTAAGAATTATTGGTTGACAAAGAACGTGCCGATTAGTTAATCACCTTATCGACACGTTTTATTATTATATACAAACAAAAAGAGTGTAGAACAAATCTACACTCTCTTGTGACTCCTGCGGGATTCAAACCCACAACCTTCGCATCCGTAGTGCGATGCTCTATTCAGTTGAGCTAAGGAGCCGTTAACCCTTATTTGCGATTGCAAAGGTAGTACTTTTTTTATTACCCACCAAATAAAATGAGATTTATTTTGAAAAAATATTTACATATCAAAAACATATTAATTATCAAACTATTAACATTACAAAAAAGAAGCATCGACAAAATAACAAGAAAAAAAAACAGAACAAATTATGATTTACATTGAACTTAACAAACAAAAAACATCATAAAACCGCACTCGAAAAATGCAGACTACAACAAATACGGATTAATTTATCTCATACCGGCGAATAAAGAAATATCATACTTACACGAAAATATATCAATATCTATCTTAAAAACAAACTATAACGGAATAAATATTTATATTACCAATCTCTTGTCTATTTCCTCAATAATTACTAAATTTGCGATGTTGAAAAATTAAATCAATAATCCCAACTTATTATTTTGACAATGCATAAGTTGATACTAATAATAGATATACTTATCTGTCTATGTACGTTGCAAATGCAAGCGATGATCAATCCGGAAATATGGTACCGACCGGATTCATTAATCGTTATGCCACAAGAAGATAGCGTATTATGGACGGACGAATATACTATATTTTCCGTAGTGC
>SAMEA3663257__coassemble_803_pt1 | contig 10163 bp, 6 predicted proteins | sample SAMEA3663257__metabat2_low_PE_016 | metagenome-assembled genome bin SAMEA3663257 (sample SAMEA3663257) | pig gut metagenome | biome: pig gut; feature: pig-associated habitat; material: faeces | place: China | collected 2013 | reverse complement strand
CGCTGATTTTCAGCGTATAAAAAATTTCACGCCAAAAAAGTGACGAAAACAGGATTCAAGGGTATATGAATTACTTTCAATTCTTTTTACTATACCAAATTCTTCACTCCATAATTCTATAACAAATTCTTCCGGATATGGAGTCTTGGAATTATTGGAATAAGTACTGAAAGTGTTGTTTTCATCATTGCAAATATAGGTATTTATTTGTATATTTTCTCCATAGCTCGCAGGATTCTTATGCGCTATTTCAATTGACCTATTAATAATTGTTTTGGTTTGAGAATTATAGTCAGCACATCCACCGCCATCTACTACTGTCACTCGTATAACTCCTGGTGTTGTTCCTACCAATATCAATTCTTGTTCTCCATATACTTTACGTTTAGCTTTCCCTGGTTCTTCTATATCCCAAATCAAATAATCAGGTAGTGTATTAGCTTTAAATGTATATGAGTATAGGTGTTGTGGATGAATACCGTTTGATAAATTATTTGTACAACTTAATTCGAGCTTTTTATTTGCAAATAAATTCTTATAAATATTGCTTGTTACTCCATTGCAAGTTATTGTAGCACATAAAGTAACATCACCTTCATAACGTCTTGTTTCAGCTCCAATTTCTTGCATAAATAAAGCTGTACGTTCTACGACAATATCAGAAGTGTTTTGTCCATTAATAACGGATAACTTTTGTTTAGTGATTGGATTACTTGGCAAGCCATCTACAAAAGTATCTGTTGACCAGGAAATGGTAGCCATTGGAGGCAAATTCTCAACAAAATACGTTCCGCCGTCACATACTCCAAATTCACCATGAATAGTAGTTGGTATATAAGGGTTGCCGACTCCAACAGCATGCCAAGCATTCATAACAGATATATATATTCTTCAGAATCATTTCCATAAAGATTTCGTGCTGCTAACAACGATTTATCTCTAACATCTTGAAAATTTGAGTATGGAGTTAAATATAATGTTAGTGTATTATAAACTATTTTCATTGATTTATCAAAACCTATTCCATTAACGGAATATTCATGATTATTATCATTTACTCCATTTCCTCCATTTACTAATAAATAGAACCAATAGTTCATGACATTAGCTTTTCTATGAACACCCCCGAAATCACCATTTGGATTTTTTTCATCAACCCAATTCAACCCATTATAGGTATCAGGATAACCACAAGATTTAGGATTATATAAGTTTCTCATTATAGTATCCATATCTTCACCCATCTGCCAATTTGATCATGTGTTCTTCCTCCAACATAATTTTCTACACAAGCAGCCCAAATATCACTAATACTCTCACATATACCTCCCGGTTCTCCATAATATTGCAAATTTGCGGTTGAATTAGTTACTCCATGAGCAAATTCATGCGCAACAACATCCAAGACTCCTAAATGATGAGGCCATACAAAATGACACCCACCACCAATAATAATCATTCCATTATTCCAACGAGCAGTTTTTCCATAAACAGTACTTCCAAAATTAGTATAGATTGTTACCAAAGACCCATTCCCATCATATCCATTCCGTCCAAACTCATTTAAGAAAAAATCATATGTAACACTAGAAGCCCAATGGCATACTAATCCTGCATTTTTACTATTTATATCATTCTCCTGAAATTCAGATAATGACCAAATATTATTATCATCTTCATAAATTTCTGCGGAAGACAATATTGTATCTCTATCAAGATCATAAGTTTTTATATTATGTACTTGATCAAATAAAATATATTTATCATTATCAAAAGATGTTTGAATCGTTTTTTCTCCATGTAAATGAAGTTCCGCCATACCTACAGCAGGAGAAACATCATATATCATTTCGTTCTTATAAACTAACGAACCATCAGTAGCAGAGATAAATACTTCATATGAAAATAAAGGAGAGACTGAAGATAATTCTATTCTATATACAAGAATAGGCAATGCATTGTTTGCTTTAAAAATCATCAATTCAGGATTTGGATAGTAAGACGCTAAAGAGTCTCCTGTTTTTTGTTTAATCATTTCTTCAAGTTCCACAGCCTCCCAAAAATAAGTTTGTGAGGGACAAACAGTTTTTGCTAGTTTAATAGCTTCAAATTCAGATATATTAGGGATGATAGAAATATCTTCAGAAAAAAGACCCAAACCGGTAATAGTATTTAAAGTATCGCCTGCACTATGAACGGTATATTGATAATTATGAACTGGAATTCCTTTATACAAAATATTATAGCGATAATGTGGATTATTGTTTAAATCATATAAAATTTGTTCGTCTCCAAGAGAAAAGTCAGAATTATTTGATCGAAGATAACGATTCAACACGTAAGTTGAATTACTTTTAGAATTTGCTTTCTGTGATGAGTTGTTAGATGTTTTATTCACATTGATTAAAGAATCATTGACAACATCAATACAAATGAATTGACTTGAAATAGTTTGTGTTGCCATAAAAATTATGGTCAACATTAAAATAATAAATTTTCTCATATTATTAATCAGATTTAAAGTTAATAAAATATTTGAGATTAATAAAATATGAATTTATAGCTATTATACCCTTTTCTCAAATGCAAAGATACGTATTATTTTTTGAATAAAAAAAATTATTACTGTCCGGTAAATTATTTTTTAAGCGATAAAAATTAGGATTGACATTTTTTTCGAAGTATCAACCCTTTTTGCTTTCTTTGTATTGTACAAAAAACTTAAACATGGGCAAAAACAGTGCAAACCGAATGCAGAATATCAAGTTTACTTGAATATTATGCTGAGGTGCCGACTATCATTTTTACAATAGTAGTAAAAACATCTTAAAGTGCAACTTGTAAAAATTTCCCTTTACCAGAAATTTGACATATACTAATTTCAGCCGGGACAAGTGCAGTTTCCCCCCAATTTAAGAGTACATCATCATTATCCATACTATGTACTACTAAATTACCCTCTACGCATGATATTATAGAGAACCCATTCTTTTTATTAATAAAATCACAAGTATCTCTTACCTCTACAATATTAACACAAAAATGCGAGTCATTTACGAGCTTTGCTATGTTTATTTCATTAAAAGCGTAATTAATCTTATCTATTTTCCAATTATCGAAATCGAAAGCCATAAGGGCGAAATCTGTGTGTAACTCTCGAGGTTTACCATCTACTCCCAGACGGTTATAATCGAATATACGATAAGTAATATCCGACGACTGTTGAATTTCCAGGATTAGGCAACCTTTTCCTATTGCATGCACGGTGCCTGCCGGAATAAAAAACACATCCCCTCTATGCACATAATGTTTTTGTACAATACTCTCTACATCATTGTCTTTCAACTTATCGAGGTATACGTTTTTTGAAAGGGGAGCTTTCCAGCCTGCAATGATATAAGCATTATCTTCGGCATTAAGCACATACCACATCTCACTTTTTCCTCGCATCTGATGTAGCTTTTGAGCCAAATCATCATCAGGGTGCACTTGAATAGAGAGTTTATCTGTGGCATCGATAAGTTTTACCAGCAATGGGAAGTCGCAGCCATACTCTTTTACCACATAATCTCCAAGGAGGGAAGCACCGTATTTAGTTACCAATTCAGGCAAAGAAGAGCCTGCAAGAGGACCATTAATCACGATACTTTGGCTATCAGTAAAAGCAGAAACATCCCAACTCTCCCCTACATTAAGGAGAGAGTTGGAATGATTTGATATATTTTTTATGTTTTCTCCGCCCCAAATTTTCTGCTTAAATACAGGGATAAATTTAAGGGGATAAAGTTTATTTTGCATTAATTATTTCTTAGGGAGCATTACAACTTCAACAATATTGCCTTGAGCTGCCAATTTTTTGAGAGTTTTTTGGATGTCTTTTGCAGTGATAGAATCAAGAACTTTCAAATAATCTGTAGAATCGAAGTTATAGAAATAATAGCGAGTAAGGGCTGTTTTCCAATAGCTATTAGTTTTTGAGTTAACTTCAAATTCTTTGCGCATGCTCTCTTTAGTTTTATTGAAGTCCTCCATAATCGGACCGTTTGCAATGATATCCATCACCTCTTTATGGATGATACTCATCAATTTCTCTTGTTTCTCAGGGTCGGTATCGAATTGCATAAGGAGTTTTGCTTTAGCAACCGGGATATTAGACATATAACCTGAGCAACCGACGCCGTAGCTACCACCCTCTTTTTCACGTATGCTCTCGAGATAGCGAGTAGAAAGGAGTTCACCGATAATATTCATCACAAGGCGATTCTTCATATCATATTTCATTTTACCGGTATACTCAATACGGTTTGAAGCGGTATTGGTTTGCATTTCTTTCTCAAAGTAGTTCTTAACCACACCTTTAGGAGAGCGGATGCCATTATCTACAAATTTCTCTTTTGCAGCGCCTGTTGCAGGGATACCACCAAACCAAGTAGCGATAAGAGTACGGAATTGCTCATTATCTTCGATATTACCAACAAGAATAACAGTGAAATCGGCAGGATTAGAGAATCTCTGTCTGAAAATTTCATATGCCTTATCTTGGTTGATTTTACCTAACCAATTCAAATCTTGAATAATATTGCGCTCGTGATGATTAGAAGTGACAGCAGAAATACTATCTTGGAAAGCAACTTTAGGGTTGCTGTCGCGAGAAGCAAGAATAGTAGTGTATAAGTCTACTAAAGATTTGAAGGACTCGTTGTCTTTGCGAGGGTTAGTGAAATACAAATAAGCCACTTGAAGCATTGTTTCGAAATCCTTAATAGAAGAAGAGCCGGAGATTTCTTCGCTGTACTCGTCGATAGACGGAGATACTGAAACTGTTTTACCGGCGAGGTATTTAGAAAGGTCCACCAAAGGATATTCAGCGATACCGGCTTGAGTAATGATATCTGTTGCAGCTTGAGCGGAAGGGAGGTCGGCAACGGCGACTTTACTATATCCGCCGGCAGAAATCATAGACATTAAAATTTGGTCGTTTTTAAAGTCTGTATTTTTTATAACAACCTTCATGCCGTTAGAGAGAGTAAATTCTTTTGTGCCGAGTTTTTCGTTAGCGGCTACTTTAACGATAGTACCAGGAGTAGGGTCGTTTTTAACGAAGTCTGTAATCACGTTAACCTCTTTTGGTTTTTCAACATTCAGGTTAGGCATTTCAGAGAGGAAGTTATACATATCTTTTTTAGTGATATTTTCGTCGCCTTTATCTTTACCTTGGAAGCTGAAAATAATATTTTTATCAGAGAAGAGAGATAAAAATACTTCATTAATTTCTTCAACGGAGAGAGTGTTAACTATGGCATTAGAGAATTTATATTCCCATTCGATACCAGGAATAGGTTCTGCATCGAGGTAATTTCTATAATATTCGCGTGCATAAGATATGTTTTCTCTTTTATCTTTTTCTTTAAGAGATTTCTCCATATCATTCAAATAAGCACGTTTAGCAACTTCGAGTTCTGCGTCATTAAAGCCGAAGCGTTTAATTTGCTCCACGATATAAGTAAATTCGGCGCAAGCGTCTAATTCTCTACCATCTTTCGGCACGGCATAGAATTGAAGAGCATCGGTAACACCAATAAGGTTGCCGTATCCGGCTTGCATTTGCATAATTGCAGAGTTAGGGTCGAGTTGCAATTCAAGGAAACGTTGAGCCATCATAGACTCGGCAAGAGAGATGATGATGTTGAATTTATAACCCTCTTCACTCAATTTAAATTCGTCGGAAGCTTGAGGACGTTTATAGTCGAGCTCGAAAATAGAATAAGCGGCTTCTTTATCAGTGCAGAGAGCAAGGATAGGTTTTTCATTTTCCGGAAGAGGGAAATGAGGGCGAACGCCACGGCTCCTACGAGGAGCAATAGGAGAGAAAAGGTCGATTACTTTTTTCTCCATCTTATCTACATCAATATCTCCAACAATAACGATAGATTGAAGGTCAGGACCGTACCACATTTTGTAGTAGTCGCGTAAAGCCTTATGAGAGAAATTATTAATAACGGCAGTATCACCAATTACATCACGTTTTTCATAAGGAGTACCGATATATTTTTGTTTGTTAATATCTCTCCAAAGTCTACGATTAGCAGTAGAACCTGTACGCCACTCTTCACGAATTACGCCACGCTCGTTATCAATCTCTTCACCTTCGAGGGCGATAGCGCAAGACCAATCGTGAAGCACGAGGAGGGCACTATCAAGAACGCCTGTACGAGTAGGAACATTAGATAAACGATAAACTGTTTCGTCGAGAGAAGTATAAGCGTTGATATTATAGCCGAAAGAAACGCCTACGGATTCGAAATAATTTATCAACAGTTTACCCGGGAAATTTTTAGTACCGTTAAAAGCCATATGCTCAAGGAAGTGAGCAAGACCATTTTGATTATCTTGTTCCAAAGAAGCACCTACAGCCTGAGCTATATGAAATTCACAACGGCCTTTAGGCTCTTCATTATGACGGATATAATAAGTTAATCCATTAGGAAGCACACCAATACGTACATCCTTATCTACCGGTACGGGAGTATATTCTACAGCCTGAATACCGGATGCCACAAAGAGAATTGCAGCAAACAATAATACTATTTTTTTCATATTTTATAAAATTTAAAGAATAATCTGACTATCAACTAATTAGAACGAGTCTCATAATAGAAAAAGCGTCATTAATTAGGACTGCAAAGTAACAAAATTTTTATGAAACCACCAAATACTTTTATCGAAAAACGATAAATCGCTCATATTTATTGTGTAGAATTTGTTGCTGATACAAAAAATCGATAACTTTGTATTTCGAAAAGATATAATAAAAACAGAAATGAAGTACACATTTGACAGGGTGGTAAGGATAATCATATTCATTACCACATTAATATTATTGGGATTATTAACGAAGCGATTAAGCGGTGTATTATTGCCGTTTTTAATAGGATGGTTACTCGCCTATTTGATACATCCGTTAGTAAAATTCATACAATTCAAGATGCGAGTAAAATACAAAATTCCATCTATTGTTTTAGCTTTTGTCTTTATCATCGGCATAATAACGGGTTTATTATATCTGTTAATTCCTATGTTATCCGCCGAGATAAGCAAGGCATACGTAATGATATCGGAGTACATCACGGCATCGCAACAGAGTGGAGATTCAAGGCTTAGCGAGCTGACGAGCAAGATAATGGATCAGTTCAACTACGAAGAGATTTTCATGGTAAATTCCTTACAAGATGCATTTAACCTTGTAATGCCGAAAATAGCAAGTCTGCTCTCAAGCACATGGGATGTAATTACCGGCATTTGTGTAATATTTATCATCCTTCTCTACACCATATTCATCCTCAAGGATTTTGACAATATTTCAAACGGATTTGTAGAGTTGATACCGAGAAAATACAGAGAGCTCATCACCGGCATTATAGAAGATTTGGAGCATGGTATGAACCAATATTTCCGCGGACAATTTTTAATAGCGATGATAGTAGGAGTTTTGTTTGCCATCGGATTTAAGATAATAGGTTTACCTATGGGTATTACGATAGGATTATTTATCGGAGTATTAAATATTGTGCCATATCTACAAACGATAGGAATAATACCGGTAATAATGCTGGCATTTATAAAGAGTATGGAGACGGGGCAAAATTTCTGGTTGATAATAGGGCTTTGTGCAATAGTTTTCATCATAGTACAATCGACACAAGACCTATTTTTAGTACCGAGAATAATGGGAAAAGCAATGGGTCTGAACCCGGCAATTATTTTACTCTCTTTATCCGTATGGGGCTCATTATTAGGAATAACGGGTATGATAATTGCATTGCCGATAACAACGATAATGATATCATACTACAAACGCTTTGTGATAGACAAAACGGAAAAATTACCATTATAACCTAAATTCCGCAGCACTTTAGTTTAACTTTTTTATAAGCACCTGAGCAACAAAAAGTTGTTCAAGATTTTTCCACATCAGACCTTTCACTTTCCTTAGTGCTGCAAATCAAAACAAGCAAAAATCATCAATGACATTGCAATGATAAGCAAAAAATTTGAGAAAAATCACTCCTTTCGGAGGAATATTTCACGTGAGGGAGCATTTTTCACATTTTGTGGGTCCGATAATCGTCAAAATTCTTGGACTTCGGTGCACTTCATTCGGTTATCAGTACAGCGAGATTGTGGAAACCATCGAGAAACACTTTGAACACTTCTACACCCGTGCAAACAACAGCTCGTTGCTGTATGACTTCCTGCTGTCTCTGCGTGGATGGCAGCGCGAGGAAATCAACGGCATAGAGTATGGGCTGAATTCCATCCTTACGGAGAAGTGGGAGGGCAAGGAGATGTTGACATAAAAAAAACGTTCCGAATATCCTTCGGAACGTTTTTTTTGGTTATGTATTGATTATTATAAAATCACTTTATAAGCTACACCATTTACACGTACGATAGCAACGCCGGCATTAACGCCTGAAATTGTATTGATACCTTCGTTAGCAATAGTATTAACAATCATTTGACCTTGAACGTTGTATACTTCGATAGTGTTACCGGCTTCTGTTTCAACGAGGATATCATTACCATTTGTATAAACATTAGCATTTACAGTAGCATTTTCTACAGCTGTTTCTACAGGAGAATCATTAATAGAGATGATAGAAATTTGAGGTGCGTTTTTGTAAAGAGTAACCATACCAACAACATCTACATGACTATGAGCTACAAAAGTGCCTGAAATTTGTTTGAAAGCAGAGCGAGCAACAATAGTATTTTGTTCTTCAACATCATCGGCAAGAGTAATATTAGTTTGTTTACCCTCTTCAAAAGTAACATCTGCAGTAGGAGCAACTCTATTTAGAGCAACAAATACGTTAACATCGTCAGCAGTGATAGAAGAGATAGTGCGAACTTCCGGAGTAACAGCAGTACCATGAGTAGGCTCGGCAAGAACATAATCTTTTGCAGGAACAAGTTCGTGGACACCATTATAAACGGCATAAACACCACATACGCGGCTTAAAACGTCACCATTAACGAGTTCATGATAACCGAGGTCACCATAAATCAAGATATAGCCTGATTCATCTTTAACGAAAGTATTACCACCATTTTGGAAGATTACAGTAACATCGCCGGTGATGATAGAAGCAATATTTTGTTCTTTAGCAGCAAGGAAAGCAGCGATATTGGCAACTTCGATAGGGAAGTTATAAGTAACTGTAGAAACCTCACTGGAAACACCATCTTTAACGGCAATAGCTTTGATAGTAGTAGTAGCAGAAACGAGGATAGAGTCGGTATAAAGGGTAGAAGTGTCAGTAGGCTCTGTACCATCTAAAGTATAATAGATAGAAGCATCTTCTGTAAGAGTAGAGATAGCCACTTTAGTAGGGTTGAACAAATTACCTTCAGCAACAGAGAAATGAGGAGCCTCTACTGCGGCAGGGGTCTCATAACCGAGTAAGATTTGATTTAAATAAATAGCTTTGCCATGGTTAACATAAGAAATTTTGATTTCACCTGTTGCAGGGAGTGCGGTGAATTCAATAGTGTCATTTACAGTAGCAGTTACATTAACGGTATCTGGAATCATAGTAACGCCATTAACAGATACTGTAACATCAAAGTTTGCACCGGATGCACCGCTAGTAACAAGACGAATTACATTTACAGGGGCTGTAATGCCGTTTGTTGATAAAGAAAAACTAGATTGAACCTTTTTGGAACTACCTATTTGCCAACCTCTTAAAGAGGTACCGGTATCAAATCCGCTATAAATCAAGCTATCGGAAATAGTCCATTCAATACCACTTAAAGAATCGGTAGAACCAGCTGCAGAAAATTTTGGTTTAGCAGTAAATTGGTGTAGATAAACGGTATCCATAGCATTTACCATTGCCACGGAAGCCAACATTACTAAAAATGAAAGTAATAGTTTTTTCATAACAAAAAATGTTTTATTTAAAATTAATACTAAAAATTTTATTCACACTATGTAAGAATCCTGAAAATGAGGACCCTTTGCTTAACGCTCATACACCGCAAAGGTATAACAAAAATCACACACCACCAAATATATAGAATAAAATATTTTCCACTACTCTCAAGGGGGAGACTGTCCGAAAACTATAACCACATAGGCTAAGCCGTTGGTCAGTCGT
>SAMEA3663257__coassemble_717_pt1 | contig 11443 bp, 8 predicted proteins | sample SAMEA3663257__metabat2_low_PE_016 | metagenome-assembled genome bin SAMEA3663257 (sample SAMEA3663257) | pig gut metagenome | biome: pig gut; feature: pig-associated habitat; material: faeces | place: China | collected 2013 | reverse complement strand
ATTAATTATTAAATCAGAAGAATTGCAGTTGGCAACATAAATGGTTCGTCCTACAATATCTTTAATGTTTATTGTACTACCTTCTTTTAGGTTATTTATTATTATTTCATCATTACTATTATATATATTTATATTTTGATTATGATGATTATCCGTGTTATTCTTAGGTGCATAATCTACTGGCTTTATTTCAAAAGCTCCCATATCTATTTCTTTCTGATTATATCTTGGTCTGGCTAAGTAGTCAGTGTTTTTAAAGGTGTTTACAACAATTCCCAAACCAAAAAGTAATGTGTCATATAGCGCATAGCTCCCGGCATCTACACATGGGCTATTAGGCATTAAATCATATTCATAATTATAATTGTTTAAAGGCACAAATAATGGATCTTCATCTATATTATTTCCCATATCATTACCATACAATAAATAACTCCAATTTTTACTACCTCCGCTTATCTCCAAATTAGAATTATAATAATTTATTTCATCATATGGATGCATAATCATATCCAATTTTGAAAAGATATTATTATATAATATAGAATTTACTACATTAACAGAAGATGTGTCACCTACTTCTAAAATAAAACAATTCGGTTCACAATCATTATCAGATACCGTAATATTTAATAAATCAACTTTACTTTTAACAAAACCAAATACTGCATCAGAATATTTTAAGGATTCATTCGTATATAATACTTGATTGTGAGCTATAATTGAATTGCATAGTATTAAATTTGAATTATATCTATCTAAAGTGTCCTCTTGACAGTTTTCAAAGTATAAAATAGGGGATCCTACATTATTTTTGATTTTTAAGTTAGACAGTAAAGGTGTATTGTTTACAATTCTAATAGCAGCACCATGTCCATAGCCATTTTCAAGAGTAAAGCCGTCTATGACTATTTCTTTTTTATATTGGTCTGTTTCTTTATACTGATTTTCAATCCAAATACACTTATATATGCTATCTCCATCAATGATTGATTCTTTGTCATACCAATACATTCTCTCATCTAATGACGTTTCATCACCGCAAAATCCTCCATATATATGAATTCTACCTTCAAAAGATACTCTGGAAACTCCGTTACTAGTTGTATCGTTAGGACACCAAATAATTATTGGAGAATATCTTCCTGCAGAAACAAAAATAGTATCTTCCGGTTTGGGCAAAATTTGACCTTGAGAAGACCAAACGGTATTTTGATTAACACTTGGATTTTGAAGTAAATCAGGAAAATCAGATGCTGCATTGCTCCAAGAGGTTCCATCTTTATTTCCTCTGCCACCTTCAGAAATATACCATATATCACCTTTACATAAAGGGCTTAGTGAGATAAACACTAATGCAGTTAATAAAAATCTTTTCATACTTATAATGTTTAAATATTTCACGATACAAAGGTATTAATAAGATTTGTAATTTGCAAACTATTCTTTTATTTTTTTGTTGGTTTTTCGTTTTTAATTTTATGTATGATTCTTATTGTATTGCCAATTGCAATAAGTACAGCAATAATATCGTCAATAAATCCAAATATCGGTGTAAGGTCCGGAATGATGTCTACCGGAACTATCACGTAAATTATGGCTAATATTATTACAATAGCCATACTAATTTTTTTTGTTGTTGCCTCTTTCATAATACCTCTACCTTTTTTTTGTTTTGCAAAGTTACAGCAAATTAATTTAATGTATCTATTTTCAATATATATTTTTATTTTTTTCTTCTTTCTCGCTCAAAATTTTTCAAGCAAATTTGGCTCGTTTTTCGATTGTAAGTATGTGCACGATGTAGTGTTAAAAAATTTTTATGTTCTGATCATATTGCTAAACGAATGCTGTTTTTATTTGATGTTTTTTTATGAAAATAGAGTTCGTACAATGCACATAACTTTGCATCGATTTTAATATTATTATGTTATCAGTTATATTATGGAAAACAATAAAGAGAAATTTATAAGTTATTTGAAATCTACAAACAGAGAAGGGGTAGATTATGTGATAGAAGATTTGGAAGATCTTGGTTTTTTTACAGCACCGGCAAGTACCCGTTTTCATCTTAATGAAGAGGAAGGATTACTTGTCCACTCCTTGAATGTGTGTGATATGGCACTCCAAATACGAGAATTGATATTGGCAAAAGATGATAGTCTGCGAGAGAAATTACCTCGAGAAAGTGTTATCATTGCAGCCTTGCTACATGATGTGTGTAAGGCTGATATTTATAAAAAAACAATTAAAAAGAAGAAAAATAATATTGGTATTTGGGAAGATGTTGAAGGTTATACTGTAGACTATAGCGGACTTCCTATAGGGCACGGCGAGAAGTCTGTTATTCGTTTGTTATGCAGTGGTCTCTATCTTACTGATGATGAAATGCTTGCTATACGCTGGCATATGTCGTCATGGGACTTGCCTTTTCAATCTCAAGAAATGATTTCAAGCCTTAATACCGCTAAAAATCAGTGTCCTCTCCTATCCTTAATCCAAGCAGCCGACGGAATTTCTGCAAACATCCTGGAATTAAAAAAATATGAAGAGTAGTATTTTTTATATTAGATGTTAGATTGTGATTTAATTGATATAAACGTGCTCGAAATATATGAAGTAACATTGTGCAAATTGAAACGATGTAATCTATAATTTCTTCATTTGATTATTGACACTCTATTTGGGTATATATTTCTTGTGAAGCTTTCGTTGAAACTCAATTATTATGGTCTATTTGAGTACTTTAAAAAATTGTTGTAAATTTGCGGTCGCTAAAACCGAATAATAATTGCTAACTATTTACATAACGACTGTTTATCATTATGAAAAAACAATTACTTATCTTACTGTCTTTCTTGTGCTTCGCAATATGCATCCATGCACAAGATAATGCCGATGCGCGCCAAGTGGCTGAGCAAAGCTTATCCAAAAGTAAGGATATCATCTCTACCGCTCAAAAAGAGGATGATGCTGAGAAAAAATCCAATTGGAAAATTTCAGGTATTTTATCACTTAACACTTCTGCTTCTTACCTTGTCAATTGGGTTGCCGGTGGTAATAATACGGTGAATGCCGTTGCCGCTGCTAACGTCTCTTTCTTGTATAAGAAAAACAACGTGGCTTGGGACTCTAATATCGATACCGATTACGGTATTGCTTATTTGAGTGATAATAATTTCCCTTGGCGTAAAACTAATGACAAACTTAATATCTCTACTAAATTCGGTTGGGAATTTGCAAAAACTTGGTACTTAACAGCACTCGGCTCTTTTAAAACTCAATATGCTTATGGCTTTGATTACGGCACAGATACTAAGAAATTATCTTCCATGTTCATGGCTCCTTCTTATACAGATTTATCTGTCGGTATCGACTGGAAGCCGAACGATATTTTCTCCCTTTATTTATCTCCTGTTGCCGGACGTATCACTACCGCTATTACGGATAGTATTGATTTGAAACTTAAATATGCAGTGATGACCCAAGAGGATATTGACAATGGTATAAATAAGAATTTCCGTGCCGAATTCGGTGCCTCTTTTAAAGGTTCTATCAATTATACTCGTATCGAAAATTTTAAAATTCTCACTACTGTTTCTTTATTTACACCTTATACAAAAGATTTTGGTAAAGTGGATGTAGATTGGGATTTTTCTATCTCGTATCAATTCCTCAAAGTTCTTAATGTTTCTTTAGGTACTTCCTTAAAATATTACAACTCTGTGCTTATTCCTGATAAAGACGGAAATAATCCGAAAGCGAGAGTACAATTTAAATCTATTTTAGGTCTCGGTATCGGTTATAGTTTCTAATCTTAATTTTCTATTTTTAAAATAATTAAGTGGGGATGTGATTTTTTGCATCCTCATTTTATTGTAGATAATAAATCTTATTTTTTGTATTTTTCTTTCAGTAAATAATCTGCTGATAAACAACAAAATAGACCGAATCCATTTTTGTGAATTCGGTCTATTTTTTGCTTTGAAATATCGATATTCGTTCTGATAAAATTATTTTTCGGTGTAAAGTTATCTTTTCAACGACCAATCTATCTCGTTGTATTCTGCTTCGATAATGCTTTCTATGCTGTCCGGAAGATTGAAAAAAAGGTCGATACCGGTTTTGTTTTCAATAGAATCTACGGGTACAATGTAAGTAAGTAGGGGTTTGTTACCCGCCTTATTAGGCATTATAAAACCGATTGCCGTCCATGTATTATCGTCTTTTTTCCGGAGGAAAGCTTTGTAGAATTCAGAAGGTACTCTGATTTTTCTTTCAGTTCCTATAGTCATTGTATCACTGTCGGTTACAATGGGTCCACAACAGATATAGATGGAATTGTAGTACATTGCCAAGTCACGAGCAAACTCTTCGAGTTCCTTCCAATCTCCGGCATTTACGTTATGTATTTGCGGGCATATATTGGTCATGTAAAACGATTCTTCCATAGCTTGTTTCGACCATTTCATATCCCCGGCAGGAGCCATATGGCCGCGGTCGTAGCCACTACGGGTGTAATCCGATGATATTACGGCATCGGAAGTTATACAAGGATCGGCAGTGAATTTGTCGTTTCTCTCTTCTGTGCCTTGTACCTCTTCTGCCGTGAGTTCGTAAGCAACCCAATTCGGCAGGTTCCATTGGTTGTTGTAACTTACAGTGTAGCCAATATGCTCTATCAGCTGTTCATTGTAATTATTGTTACATTTGGCATATTCTATGTTCGTTATATTTATACTATTATCGAGCTCATTTCCTTTATTGTCTAACTTTTCTTCTGAAGTTTCGACAGAAGTAGTCTCTCTCGTATTAAATGTACCTTTGTTATAATTGATGCTTACAGTAAAGGCAAGTATGGTAATTAATACGCCTAAAGTAGTTATTGCCAGTATTGTAGCAGTGAATAAATTTTTCCTCATTGTGATATTGATGTTTTGGGCTAATTGTTTTTATTTTGGTTTACAAAAGTAGCCATTTTTCTTGATTCTTTCATATTGATTTCTTTCATTTTTATTCTTATCGGGGTCACATTAATTAATCTTGTTCCCTTAAAATATGACGATAAAAAAGGCTCATTACATCCGATGTTAAAAAAACTGCTTGTATAGTATATAATTATCAAAAAAATACTTACCTTTGCATTTTGATAATTGGTATGTTAGGCAAGAAGGCTTGAACATACGTTGTCTTATCGTGTAACTTATTGAAATATAATAAATTAAATAAATAATATAACTAATTTTTATAACATGCAAAACAAAGGATTTGTTATAACACTTGCATCGTTGTTATTCCTTATTTGCGCGTTTTATCTCTCTTTCAGCTTTGTAACAAGCAGATATGAAGATCGCGCTCGTGAATATGCTCAAGGCGATAATGGCAAGTATTACGATTACATGGACTCTGTTTCATCCCAAGAAGTTTGGTTGGGATATACCCTGAAAGAGTGCCGTGAAAAAGAAATTAACTTAGGTCTTGACCTTAAAGGTGGTATGAACGTTACCCTCGAAGTTTCTGTTGTTGACGTAGTTAAAGCTCTTTCTGACTACAATACAAACGAAAACTTTAATAAAGCACTTTCTGAAGCCAATAAACGTCAAGTAGTGTCGGGAGATAATTTCCTTAAACTTTTCCAAGAAGAGTTCGAAAAGCTGGACCCTCATGCCCGTCTTGCCGGTATTTTCAGTACCTATGATTTCAAAGATCGTATTTCCAGTTCAGCTTCTAATGACGAAGTTATTAAAGTGCTTCAAGAAGAGGTTGACGCAGCTATAGCTAACTCATTCAATGTGTTACGTACTCGTATCGACCGTTTCGGCGTTGTACAACCAAATATTCAACAACTCGATAAAGAGGGTCGTATCCTTGTAGAACTTCCGGGCGTTAAAGAGCCGGAGCGCGTGCGTAAACTCCTTCAAGGTTCTGCAAACCTCGAATTCTGGGAGACTTTTAAATACTCTGAAGTTGCTCCTCAACTCGAAGCCGCTAACAATATCATCCGCGATATTAATAAAGCTAAAGCCGAAGAAACCGAAGCTAATAAAGTAGCTGAAGAAGTAGCTGAAGAGGTTGCTGAAGAGGTTGCTGAAGAGGTTGTGCCTGTTGAAGCAGAAAATGCAGAAAGTGTAGAAGATGACGAGGTTAGCCAAATCCTTAATTCACTCGAAAACGACTCTACCGTTGAAGAAAATAAAGATGAGCAAATGTCGGAAGAAGAAATTCGTCGCGAATATCCTCTCTTCTCTCGCCTTCAACCACAACAAAATAACGGCCCTATCCTTGGCCTTTGCCGCGCTTCTGATACCGCTGAGGTAAATAGCATGCTCGCCCTCAAACAAGTGGCAGAGCTTTTCCCTCGCGAGTTGAGATTTAAATGGACCGTAAAACCTATCAACCCTAATGATAAAGTACCTTATTATCAACTTATAGCTATTAAATGTTCTAATCGCGACGGTCGCGCCCCTCTTAGCGGTGACGTTATCACAGATGCTCGCGACGACTTTAGTCAATACTCCGCTTCTTCTACTGTTAGTATGAAGATGAATGCCGAAGGTTCTAAAATTTGGGCTCGCCTTACTAAAGAGAATATCGGTAGAGAAATAGCTATCGTTCTTGATAATTATGTATATTCTTTCCCAACAGTTAATACCGAAATTACCGGTGGTAGCTCTGAAATTTCAGGTAACTTCACTCCGGAAGAGGCTAAGGACTTGGCTAACGTGCTTAAATCAGGTAAAATGCCTGCCCCTGCTCGTATTATCCAAGAAGATGTAGTTGGTCCTTCCCTCGGTGAAGAGGCTATCCAATCCGGCTTGATTTCATTCATCATCGCTTTCGTACTCGTACTTATCTATATGTTATTCTACTACGGAATAGTACCGGGTCTTATCGCCGATGGTGCATTGCTCTTCAACGTTTTATTCCTCTTCGGTATATTGGCTTCTTTCCGTGCCGTACTTACTTTGCCTGGTATTGCAGGTATCGTTCTTACACTTGGTATGGCTGTCGATGCCAACGTGCTTATCTATGAGCGTATCCGTGAAGAGCTTCGCAGTGGAAAGAATTTCAAATCCGCTATCAATGACGGTTACAGTAATGCATTCTCTGCTATCGCTGATGCTAACATTACTACCCTTATCACCGGTATTATACTCGTTTATTTCGGTACAGGTCCTGTAAAAGGTTTCGCTACTACATTGATTATCGGTATTGTCACTTCCGTATTCACCAGCGTATTCCTTACTCGCGTAGTTTACGACTTTATCGTTAAATCCGATAAAGACCGCAGATATACTTTCACTACTTCCATTACTAAAAAATGGTTCCAAAATGTGAATTTCGATTTTATAGGTAAACGTAAAATCGGATATATCATCTCCGGCTGTATTATCCTTATCGCTATCGTTTCTCTCTCTTTCCGCGGATTGAAACAAGGTATCGACTTCTCCGGCGGTCGTAACTATGTAGTTCGTTTCGAAAATCCTGTTAATACAGAAGAAATTCGTGAAACATTGAGCAATATATTTACAGAATCTCAAACTAGTGTTATCACTATGGGTTCTGAAAATCAAGTGCGCGTTTCTACAAACTATATGGTTAATTCCAATGACGATCAAACTGATGAGTTGATAGAAGAGATGCTTTATAATGCACTTAAACCTTTAATGGCAGATGGCATTACAAAAGATATGTTCTTACAACGTTACGTGGCTGAAGATGGCGGATACCGTATGGCACAACTCGGTGAAGAAGGTGTTACTTTCGGTGTACAAAGTTCACAAAAGGTAGGTCCTACTATCGCAAGCGACATTAAAACTTCCGCTATTTGGGCAATATTGTTCTCTTTGATAGCAATCTTCCTTTATATCCTCATCCGTTTCCGTAATTGGGGATTCTCTTTGGGTGCCGTTGCCGCTCTTGCTCACGACGTGCTCTTTATCCTCGGAATGTACTCTATCTTCTATAGCATTATGCCTTTCTCACTCGAGATAGACCAAGCATTTATTGCCGCTATTCTTACTATTATCGGTTATTCTATCAACGATACAGTGGTTATCTTTGACCGTATCCGTGAGAACCTTAAATTGTTCCCTAAACGTGACCTCAAAGATCAGCTTAATGTTTCTCTCAACTCTACATTGAGCCGTACATTCTCTACTTCTATCTCTACTGCTATCGTATTGCTCGCAATATTTATCTTCGGTGGAGAAACAATTCGCGGTTTCGTATTTGCTATCTTACTCGGCGTTATAGAAGGTGTATATTCTACATTATTCGTAGCAACTCCAATCTCTTACGAAGTACAATCTCGCCAACGTAAAAAATTGGAAGATAATAAAGAGACTAAAAAATAATATGTAAATTAGCATAATATTAAATACAAGAGTAGGCGTGTAAAATATGCCTACTCTTTTTTTCTTGATTGATATGGATAAGATTCATTTTGATTGTGATTATATGGCAGGCGCACACCCCGAAATAATGCGCCGCTTAAACGAAACAAATCTATTAAAAACACCGGGATATGGTTATGACGACTATACTCGTTCGGCAGAGAAACTCATTCTCGATATGTGCGGACTCAAACGGGGTAGGGTACACTTCCTTGTAGGAGGCACGCAAACTAATGCTACCGTTATCGATGGATTACTGCATCAATACGAGGGAGTTATTGCAACGGAATTCGGGCATGTTAACGTGCATGAATCCGGGGCTATAGAGGCTTCCGGTCATAAAGTATTGGCACTTCCTGCCCATGATGGTAAATTAAATTCTAAGGAATTGAAGCAGTATATCTCCGATTTCTACCGTGATGATACTTGGCAACATATGGTTCAACCCGGTATGGTATATATCTCTCATCCTACCGAGCTTGGTACTCTATATTCGTTGAAAGAATTGGAAGATATAAGCATAGTTTGTCATGAAGCAAATATCCCTTTATATCTCGATGGTGCGCGCCTTGGATATGGACTAATGGCAGATGATACAGACGTTACTATACAAGATATAGCACGGCTTTGTGATGTGTTTTATATCGGTGGAACCAAAGTAGGTGCGCTTTTTGGTGAGGCAGTAGTAGTTACTCGTGACAATCTATTACCACGTTTTTTCTCACTTATTAAGCAGCATGGAGCATTGCTGGCGAAAGGGAGACTACTCGGTTTGCAATTTGAAACCCTTTTTACTGATGGTTTATACTTCAAAATAGCTCGTCATGCCGTAGAGCAAGCAATGAAATTGAAAAAGGCTTTTGTGGAAAAAGGTTACCGCTTGTTTATTGATTCGCCAACAAATCAGCAGTTCGTAATATTACCTAATAGCGAAATAGACCGCTTGTCAGAATATGCCTCTTTTGAATATTGGGGTCCGCGAGGTGAAAACGAAACTCCTGTTCGTTTCGTTACCGATTGGTCGACAAAAGCCGATGATGTAGATATGTTTATCAAGCAGTTGTAAAACTAAATATCCGGTAAGTTATTAAATGATAATAAATTAAGTACTAATAGCGCTTAATCGTATATCTGCAAATAATAAAGGAGAGATTGAAGTTACATATAATCCAATCTCTCCTTTTCAATTATTTTCTTTATTTTTATCTATCGTACTCTTGAAAGTATATTATATAGATATAGTCATTTACATTAGCTTCTTGTTTGATTTCTGTAATTGCATCAAAATCTATCTTGTCTAATGGTTCCGTTATTTTTTCAATAGGACAAGGAATTACTACACTCTTTTCGCCTTGTTTTGTATTACAAGTATATCGAGCAAGCTTTATTTTATTGTCGGAATTAACTACAAAACAAGTATTGTTTGTTAATATTTTATCCATCTTATCCGTATTGGTAAACAAGTTCTTGGCAATCCTTGTTATTCTATTATCCGGTCTATCGATGTTTTTAACATTTTTATATAGTATATACTCCGGAGAATTATCATGAATGTAATAAGGAGTCAGGTTAATGTTATATTTTTCAAATTCAGGTTTAATGCCTTTGAGCCATCCACAATTTGAAGCAATAGCATATATTTCTATATTGTTATTATCTTTTTTAGTTTGCGGAATTATTGTTTGTGAAATATATTTTCCAAATAAGTTGTCGCAAACTTCGTAGATGTAGATTATTTTATATTTACTGTTGTCTTGCGTAATTTTTGTTTTTATTTCATCAACCTTTACCGGTACTAAGTCAGGATAGGACTTTGTAGAATTATCGAATTTCTTTTCAGTCTCTATACAGTATTGTACACACGAGTTGAACATTATTACTGTTAACATTAATCCTGTAAATAGTAGTTTTTTCATATTAATATAATTTTAAAATCAGTCTAAAATTTATTCATTGTAGATAGTTAGCTCTATAGGTAATAATATACTATATTCCTGTTGAATAGCTCTGTAAAATTTAGGAACAACCATTAAAGGACTTGGAACATTTAAATATTCAAGAGCAATAGGTTCGTCTACTATTATTGGTTCATAAACAGCAAATCCTCCATTTTCTTTTACATAATTGTACAAATCCATTTCTTGATTTGTATACTCATGTGTTTTAGGAATTCTTAAAACAACCGGTGTTGTAGATGGATTTAAATTAGAATATTCCATAATCATATAATTTTCGGTCATGAAAATCTCTTCATTTTCTATTAATTCATCTTTTGGGAACCATCTCCAACATCTAAATGTTTCATCACCAACACATCTTTGATTAGGCCATTTCCCTTTTTTCTTTCCATGGCTTACTTTGACAATTACAATTTTGCTTGCTTGTTGTTTTTGAATTTGTTCTTCAGTATTAGTGTTGCCATTAATACTTTTAACTTCATTTGTTTGATTGCAAGAAGCTACAATCACGGTACTACATAATAGTACAAATAGTAGTTTTTTCATCGTTTTTAGAATTTAATCTGTTATTAAAAAAATTATTTTTTTTGCGATTGCAAATATACTGTATTTTTTTTGATTGCCAATTTTTTTCACTTTTATCTTAAATTATTTTTTAATTAATTGATATTAAACACATTGTAGTGTATATTTTTAATTTGATTGTGGATTTTTTGTGCAGCTTTATAAATAACGAATAAATATGATTTCCCATTCCTATTTTTTTATTTGTTTTGCAGTTGCCCCATGAGAGTGCTTGAATTTTTTTCTTAAAATATTTGCTATATAAAAAATATTTTATATATTTGAGCCGTAAAAATATTTTATCATAATATGATTAAGCACACACTATTTATACTTTATTGTAATTTTGCTTTCAGCATATATAGGGCATAGTTTTTTCTCCTTTTTCTATGTCCAAGTATTTTATTGTAAATCAAAAAGATAAGTATAAAATGTTTAATATTTTAATATGATTTATTAATATAAAAAAAATACTATTTTTATTAAGTGTATTGGTGTTTGTAGCAACACTATTTATCGGATGTC
>SAMEA3663257__coassemble_685_pt1 | contig 11958 bp, 9 predicted proteins | sample SAMEA3663257__metabat2_low_PE_016 | metagenome-assembled genome bin SAMEA3663257 (sample SAMEA3663257) | pig gut metagenome | biome: pig gut; feature: pig-associated habitat; material: faeces | place: China | collected 2013 | reverse complement strand
GCTGATTTTCAGCGTATAAAAAATTTCACGCCAAAAAAGTGACGAAAACAGGAAAAACAATATGATTATGCAGAATTGCTTAAATACACGTACATCATGGATGAGGGTTATTCTATCTACTACTTCAACATTAGATATGTACAATGGAAAGTAATTAACACACATCATCATACGTAACCATAATCTGAATTTTGTACTCTTAATTAATTTTCATCCAACGAAGGAGTTAAATAGTACCCCTTTATATATGGTAAAATTTCTTTATCAAAAATATCCCTACGCATAATTCTATAATGCGGATGATAAGCAACACCATAATTTCTACTATGATGCATCACATATTTTCCCACACCCAAAAGAGAATCAATAGAAAGCTTATCATCTTGATAATTAGGCAGATTAAGATTCATATCATCGATAACTGCAATAATCTTCGACCATTCTCCGCACCATTCCTCATGAGATAATCCCTCAATATCTTTTACACTCCGTAAAAAGGCAGACAAATATACATCAAAAGGTACAATACTGTCACGAATAACGTCGAGGCTAACTCTAACAAAATTATTTTGATAGCCTGTTGACTCATAGAGCAGTACTGCAGTGTCATCCCCCATATACTCCAATTCAGAAGCGAGATAATCACGAGCTGCTAATGAATCGGAAACTATATGTCCAGGACCAAAATAATCTTGAAAAAAGCATTTATACAAGTCTTGCAAAGTGGACTCCGGATAATTTTTCATTTGATTTTCCACTGCCGTACGGATAAGGAAATCTGTATTATTTCGGCAAGAAAAGAGCATCAATGCAACGAAAAAAAGCAAAACAGTCTTTTTCATAATTATAAAAAAAAAGCACGACAAAGAATGTCGTGCTAAAGATGATTATTAATCAGGAATAACGAGTTTATAACCCTTTCCATGAATATTGATAATTTCAACATTAGGGTCGAATCTAAGTAATTTACGTAATTTAGTGATGTAAACGTCCATACTGCGAGCATTGAAATAATTATCTTCCACCCAAATGGTTTTGAGGGCATAATTACGCTCTAACATATTATTTGAGTTTTGGACGAGAAGAGTAAGGAGTTCACTCTCTTTAGTAGTAAGTTTTATCTGTTTATCATCCACGAGTAAAACCTGTTTTTGTGTGTCAAAAGTCATTTTACCAAGACGATACTCACTGCCGTTTTTATTCTTTTTACCACTTATTCTACGCATTATAGCCTCTATACGGAAAGTAAGTTCTTCCATAGAGAATGGTTTTGTAATATAATCATCGGCTCCGATTTTAAAACCTTCAAGAACGTCTTCTTTAAGAGATTTTGCCGTAAGGAAAACAATAGGCACAATACCATTAATTTTACGAATATCATGTGCCAATGTAAAACCATCTTTTTTAGGCATCATAACATCAAGAATACAGAGATCGATTTTTTCACTCATAAAAGTTTGATACCCAGCTTCACCGTCGGGCATCAAAACAACGTCATACCCTTTAGCTTGTAAGTATTCGCGAAGAAGCATACCTAGATTTTCATCATCCTCGCAAAGTAAGATTTTTGTCTTTTCCATTTTTTCGCAATATTATTTATTCAACATTTTTAATTATTCAACATTTGGTATATCGAAAATAAATTTAGTACCGACATTCACTTGAGATTCCACTTTAATGGCTCCATGGTGGTCTTTAACTATTTTATTTACATAAGCCAATCCGAGACCGAAACCTTTTACATCGTGACGATTACCGGTAGGCACGCGGTAAAACTTATCAAAAATATGTTTCAGATACTCTTTTTTAATGCCTTTACCATTATCTTCGACAGAGATAAATATTCTGTTTTTCTTATTCCACGTAGTGATAGTAATTATCGGATGAACTTCAGGGCGAGAATATTTCACTGCATTATCCATCAAATTGTATACCACGTTAGAGAAGTGCATCTCATCGACCATAGCAAAAGCATTCACAGCTTGAAGATTGACACAGAGTTTACCGCCGAGATTTTCCAATTTAAGGGAATAATTATTTGCAATACTTTCGATGAGCTCGTTCACGTTATTCTCTTTAAAAACAAGGTTAGTTTTCTCTTTTTCGAAAACGGAAGTTTGCAATACTTTTTCTACTTGGTCGGAAAGACGCTTGGTTTCATCCTTAATGACTTGCGATATACGAGACAACATTTGAGGCGACTTAGTCACATTTGGGTCGTTAAGCATTTGAGAAGCCAATGAGATGGAAGAAACCGGCGTTTTAAGCTCATGAGTCATATTATTCACAAAATCATTCTTCACCTCATACATCCAACGTTGTTTAAAGATATATATTATTGTGATAATACAAATTACAAGTAAAACCAAAGTAACGAGCACAGAAGGGAGTACCATTTTAATACTCTGATTAAAGAAAAGATGTTCGTCCGGGAAATAGAGATACAAGAAGTAAGGATATCTGCTATTTTCGGAAGGGAACAACCGTTGTTGGTAGTTAGTCTCGTTCAAATCAAAAGGTTTTTCATCGAAGCTGTAAATATGTTTTCCCCATTTATCCGCCACTGCGAATTGGAAATCATAAGTAACTCCATTATTACGTAAATTGTATGACAACAATTCACGAATTTGGATAGGGTCGATACGCGAAGTGATATCGTATGCCGGAGCATCATTGAGCAGACGAGCAGTGACAACATCTATCAATTTTTTCGAGCGAAGGAATTGTTTATACTTCTGCTCGGTAAAAGAATAATCGGCATCGCCGGCTATATCGTCAGATCTCAATTTATAACTCGGCACGAGGATGGAGTCGTTCGTCTGAAAAACGCTCTGCATACCGCGCACATCCACATTAACACTGTTAAATAATTCTTTTGCATCGCGCCCCTCCGGTGTATCGCTATTTACAATATCATTGATATAAGACATCACCTCCGCCTCTTCTACCGCTTCGGCAGTGCGAAACATACTGCGCTGAACGGCATCTTGAAAGCGAGTTCTTATTAAATAATCAGTTTGAACTACATATCTCAATTGCAAAAAAAGCAATACAATAAACATTAGAAACATCAAACTGATGATAATCCAAATCGAATTCTTACGTAACAATGTCAATTACAATTTTATAAATTTATCATTAAAAAAAATTTACACCATTTATCGTTAAACGAAAAAGGTATATCCTTTTATTGTGCAAAGGTAAAAAAAATAATCCGAATTTATGGATTTATTAACTAAATTTAACATCAAAATTCTGCAGAGCCTCTTTTGAAGTAGGAAAAAGGAAGAAAAGGAGAATTTTAAGAAAAAAAAGATTAGGGAGGGGGCTATAAAAGATTATATTTTTATAACGTTAAAATTGGAAAAAATAAGGCCTACGCATATAGGGATGCCATTGTTGATAATCCACAAAATAAGTGTTGCCAACACCACAGAAGGCGCAGCAACAGAAAGCGGTTCGAACAGAAGTAAAGCATATCCGGCACGAGTAGCCGCCTCCGACGCGGAAATAGTAGGGGTAATTGTTGTAAAAAGGTAAACTATAGGTATAACCATAACGGCTCCGGCTAAAGTTATCTGATTAGAGAAAACCAATAAGATGATAGTGTATTGTGAAAAAAACACGATATAGCGAAGTAAAGAAAGTAGCGTAAGGTCGAAAATCTTTCGATAACTCATTTTCGACAATTCTGAGAAAAAAGAATTCATATATCTGCTTTTAAGCTCTAAGGCATTGATTTTCTTTACTACAATCGGTAATATGACGATAAGAAAAATAGCAAGAACGATAAGGGAGAGTACGATAAATAGGTACGACCGGCTTACAACATTATACCCCGACACACTTATATATTGTATAAGAGCTAAAAGACCGAAAGAGACGATAACAACGGAAAGCAGAGCAGAACCAATCATACCGAGCAACACGGCTTCAACCTTATTATTCAAGCCGAGGTAAGCCACCCGTGCAGGGAAATCACCAAGTCGATTAGGGGTAATAACGGCACCCACATTACCTACAAAAGTAGAAACAACTGCTTGACGAACGGAAATTTTAGAAATACCGAAAACGGAAACCTTCCATTTCAAAGCTTCGAGCAATAAATTTAAAGGGAATAAAAACAATACAACTACAATTCCCGCGCACTGATAGAAGGTAATGTGACTAAAAAACGACAAGAGGATATCGTAATCTTCAAAAGTTACCAACTTATAAATCACTACAAAATAAGCAATGGCAAGTATAACCCACTGAACCACTGAGAGCCATTTATTACGCTCAACACCGGTTGTGATTTCACTATTCATACTGTTATCGCTTTTATAATGATTCATAAATGTTATAATGATTTGTAAGTCACCATGATAAATAAGACAAGCAAATCTCGATTATTACGCCTTAAAGGTAAAGAATTTTTGCATAAGGAAACTGAAAACTGTAGTAATCAACGTAGTTAGCATTTTTGAAGGCGTAGGATAGAAATTGCACACCTCAACAAACAATTTAAGGCAAATATAATTTATCAAAATACAACAACAAACCACAAACAAGTACCTAATCAGCTGTATATGACCGCGAACGATGGACTCTTTAAAAGAGATGTACCTTGAGAGCCAAAAGCCGGATAAGAAAGAGATTGGAAAGGTAAAAACAAAAGAAGCGATATGAGCGGAAATTGCAATAGAGCCTATATGAACGACGTTATGGCAAAAAATGAAGTTATAAAACACGAAATATAACACCCAATCAAACATCATATTAGCCACACCGGAAACACCATAACGGAATAATTGGAAAGAAATTATTCCGGAAAAAGGCTTGTAGAAGAAAGCTAATATATTGACGATATGCTTTTGTAAAAATCTATTTATTGGATTCATTTTAATATTTAAATAAAAAGTCTTGGCAGTACAACAAAAAAATGCTAATTTTGTAATTTGTAATTTACGAGTGCAAAGTTACTAATAATTATTCGTATTATAGTGACTTTGAAGAAAATAAAAACGCATGAAAAACCGACACAATGGAAGTAAAAGCGAAGAAATATTTAGGGCAACACTTTTTAAACGACCTTGGGATAGCACAGCGCATAGCAGATACTATAACGCCAATCGAGGTTACCCCCGTACTTGAAATCGGTCCGGGAATGGGTGTGCTCACTCAATTCCTTCTACGTAACCCGAATATCGACCTTACTGCCATTGAAATTGACACAGAGTCGGTTAGCTACCTAAAAAGTCATTTCCCTCAGTTAAAATTGATAGAAGGAGACTTCTTAAAACTGGATTTAAGTTCGCTTTTCAACGGCAAAGAGTTTTGTGTCATTGGCAATTACCCTTATAATATATCGAGTCAGATATTCTTTAAAGTGATAGAGAATCGCGACAGGATACCGGTATGCAGTGGCATGATACAGAAAGAAGTAGCCGAACGCATTGCCGCGCGCCACGGTAGCAAAACGTACGGTATCACATCAGTACTTTTACAAGCTTATTACGACATAGAATACCTTTTCACAGTCAATGAAAACGTATTTACACCGCCACCAAAGGTAAAATCTGCCGTAATAAAGATGACTCGTAAAAAGGAAAATATAGTACAATGCGATGAGAAGCTATTTTTTAAAGTTGTAAAAACAGCCTTTAATCAACGTAGAAAAACTATGCGAAACTCACTTAAATCGTTATTACCTAACTGCGATTTAAACTACGAAATATTCAATTTACGACCCGAGCAGCTATCTGTTGTCGACTTTATAGAACTTACAAATTTAGTGCAACAGATACTGAGCCAGCCTCCACAGCGATAGGCTCTATCGAAAAAAACCATTGATACTTTATAAAAAATCGATAGAGCCGAAAAAATGCGAATGAAGAACACATTAAAAAACAGTATTAATGATTAATTATGGCTGAATTAAGAATTTTTTATCGCGACAATGGTCGTATAAAGATATCCAAAGAGATGAGCATCTTAAAAAATGTATCTCTTTCAGAATTATTATGGATAGATTTGATAGATGTAACAGTAGATGTAGAGAGTGAATTAGAGCAATTCTTAAAGATATATATTCAAGAAGAGGAAGAGATGGAAGAGATTGAGATTTCTTCACGCTACATAGAAACAGAAGATAGCATTGTAGCCAACTCCAAATTCCTTCTCGACACTTTTGAAGAAGAGAATGTATCTTTTATTTTGAAAAACAATATATTAGTATCGGTGCGCAGTCAGCATCTACGCTCTTTTAACGAAACTGTAAAGAAGCTCTTTGCATCGCCACGCAACTACACTAACGGATATAACGTATTTGTTGCATTACTCGAGACCCGTGTTGAATACGATGCCGACATGATAGAAGATATGACTCGCGACATTACGGCGTTATCTAATCAATTGAAAACCGACGAAGACGTCAGCGATGATATATTAATATCCATCAAGGAGTTTCAAGAAAAAACGATGCTTATCAGAGAAAACATTGTAGATAAAAGTCGAGTTTGTAGCAATATGCTAAAAAGCGAGTTATTCCCTTCGGATGCAAAATCTAAATTATCTATTATCATTAAGGACATTAATTCACTTTTCGACCATACCAGATTCTCTTTCGACCGTCTTGAATATCTGCAAGACACATTCCTCGGTTTGGTTAACATACAGCAAAACAAGATAATAAAAATATTTACCATTGTAAGTGTAATCTTCTTACCGCCAACGCTTATTGCCAGTATGTACGGAATGAACTTCACACATATGCCGGAAATAGAGTGGCAATACGGCTATGCCTTTGCAATCGGCTTGATGATATTTACGGTAGTAGGCATTTTGATATTCTTCAAAATAAAAAAATGGCTGTAAGAGACATCTGCTATTAAACCATTTAGAAAAAATAAGACTATATAATCGGCTTAATGTCAACAATCTGCCATATCAAACACAGACAAATAAATAAACAATAATACCTATGAAAAAATTTTCTATTTTGATAGTACTGTTACTATCGATAATAACAGCACAAGCTACCCCACTGTGGATGCGTTACGGATCTATATCACCGGATGGCAAAAACATAGCATTTGCATACCAAGGAGATATTTATTTGGTATCTGCAGCAGGAGGTGAAGCACAAAAAATCATTTCTACAAAGGCTCATGAATACATGCCTATTTGGAGTCACGACAGCAAAACCATAGCCTTTGCAGCCAACACACACGGCAATTTCGACGTGTACACGCTCTCGCTCGAAGGCGGTAATCCTGTGAGATTAACAACCAACTCCAGAGACGAACTACCTCTCTGTTTTTCTCCTAACGACAAAGAGGTATATTTCAGTGCAAACATACAAAAGCCTGCAGAGAGTGTACAATTCCCAAGCGGATGGATAAAAGAGCTCTACACTGTAAGCACGAAAGGAGGCAGACCGACACAAATATTTACCGTACCGGTAATGAATGCTTCCACAAAAGGGGATTATATCTATTACGAAAAAGCTACAGGAAGTGAAAACAATTGGCGTAAACATCACACTTCAAGCGTAGCAAGAAACATTTTCAGATACGACATCACAAAAAAGAGACACGAACAGCTGACTACAAATAAAGGTGAAGACCGCAACCCTGTAGTTGGTCCTGATGGTAAGATATACTTTTTAAGCGAAAGAGACGGTGGTAGTTTTAATGTATACGCAGCTACGCCTGACAAAATGGACATGCCGGAAGCTATAACAAAATTCACTAAGCACCCGATAAGATTTTTATCTGTAGCAGATAACGGCACACTATGCTTTGGTTATATGGGTGAGATTTACACTTGTAAACCGGGAAGCAAACCGGCAAAAGTAAATATCACTATGCGCTCGGAAATCGACCCGGACAGCATACAACGCATCCCTGTCAACCGTCCATCGGAATGCGAAATAACAACCGATGGCAAACAAATTTTCTTTGCCGCAAGAGGTGATATTTTCGCCTTCACCGACGAATATGCCACTACAAAACAGATTACTAATACGGCGGCAACAGAACGTGGCATTTCCGTACACCCCGACGGAAGAACTATTGTCTATGCATCAGAACGTAGCGGACGTTGGAACCTTTATACCGCTAAAATAGCAAGAGATGGCGAAATAAATTTTGCCAATGCGACATTGATAGACGAAAAGCCACTTATCGACAACGAAAAAGAAGAGAGATTTAGTCCATCTTACTCACCGGACGGAAAAGAAATCGCCTATATTGCCGACCGAACCAAATTGATGGTTTACAATATAGAAACAAAAAAAGTGCGTCAAATTACTGATGGCTCAAAATACTACAACACAGATGATTACGGCTTCTACTACCAATGGTCTCCGGATAGTAAATGGTTCGTAATGGAGATAATAACTCACGTCAGAAATCCTTATTCCGACATAGCTATAGTATCGGCAGAAAAGGGAGGTGAAATATACAATATTACGAACTCTGCATACATCGATTGCGAGCCGAAATGGGCATTAGACGGCAACGCAATAATCTTTATTTCAAACAGATTAGGAATGCGTGCTCATGCCTCTTGGGGTAGCCAAAACGACGTATTTATCGCATATCTCAACCAAGACACTTACGATAAATACAATCTTTCTAAAGAGGAGTATGAACTTAAGAAAGCCGAAGAAAAAAGGATGAAAGAGTTGAACTCCAAAGATGATAAAGCCTCAAAAGAAGGCAAAAAAGACGAGAAGAAGGACGACAAAAAAGATGACAAAAAGGCTGAAGAGAAAGCCATCACTGTAGATTTAGAGCACTTAGAAGACCGCATCGTGCGTCTCACACCTATGTCATCCAACCTATCTTCGGCTATTTTATCAAAAGATGGCGAGAAACTCTACTTTACCGCTGCATTTGAAGGCGATTACGACTTATGGCAAGTAGAAGTACGCGAGCACGATACAAAGATTATCAGTAAAAAAATAGGACCTTGCAATCTTTTCTTAACAAAAGACGGCAAAACACTTTATGCTCTTGGAAGATCTTGCAAGAAGATAAACACTGCATCAAACAGTGCCACACCGCTCTCTTATAAAGCCACAATGTACTTAAATGTAGCCTCAGAACGCGAAGCTATGTTTAACCATATGTTCGTACAACAAGAGAAAAGATTTTATAACAGCAACTACCACGGAGTAGATTTAAAGCAATTACGCAAAGATTACCTCCCATTCTTACCATACATTAATAATAATTTCGACTATTCCGAAATGTTATCTGAGATATTGGGCGAGTTGAACGTATCACATACCGGCTCAGGCTACAGACCACAACTTCCGGCAGATGCCGACGTCACTGCCGATTTCGGACTCTTCTACGACCAAACTTATAAAGGCGACGGACTCAAGGTGGCTGAAGTACTACAATACGGACCTTTCGACACCGATTATTCTAAAGTGGAAAAAGGCTGTATTATAGAGAAGATAGACGGAGAAGAGATTAAAGCAGGAGAAGATTTCTACCCGATGTTAAACAGAAAAGCCGGCGAAAAGGTGTTGGTAACTGTTTACAATCCGGAAACAAAAGCACGTTGGGATGAAGTAGTGAAGCCTATTACACAAGGAGCCATCACGGAATTATTATATCACAGATGGGTAAAAGGCAGAGCGGAAGCTACAAAGAAATTATCCGGCGGCAGATTAGGATACGTACACATACGTAGTATGGCAGATGGCTCTTATCGTGAAGTATATTCCGACATATTAGGTCGCTACAACGAGTGCGAAGGCATCGTTATCGACACACGTTACAATGGTGGCGGACGTCTACACGAAGATATTGAGGTATTATTCTCCGGCGAGAAATATCTCGAGCAAACTACACAAGGCAGAAAGAATTGCGACATGCCGTCACGCAGATACAACAAGAAGAGTATCATGCTCGTTGTCGAATCAAACTACTCTAATGCCCACGGCACACCATGGGTATATCGTCACAAAAAGATGGGCTCAATAGTAGGAATGCCGGTACCGGGAACAATGACCTCTGTAAATTGGGAAACCATGCAAGACCCTACATTATATTTTGGAATACCTATAATAGGCTATCTTACAAAAGAGGGATATTACCTTGAAAACACACAGTTAGAGCCGGATATTCTTATTGATAACGACCCTAACTCAGTAGTCAATGGAGAAGACAAGCAACTCGAAGCAGCTGTAAAAGAGCTTCTCCGCCAAATAGATGAAGACAAGGACAATTGGTAAATATATTCATTAAACAACAAAAAAAAGATGGTCACTTTATCGGTGACCATCTTTTTTTATCAATTATCGCTATCATTACTATTACACATATCCTTAAATGATTGTTCTATAAACGTGTGATTTCCATAACCATAAGTATAGTTAGGACAAACAAATTTACATCTTCCATCTACTGCCATATTATATGTTTTATCTCCATAAGTAATGACTACACTTTCCATTTCATTAATATACAAACCATACCAACTATCAGCCGATGGTTGGATTTCTATTTGACCATCATATTCAACGTAATAAAAATCCGGCATTTGAAAAGATTCTCCAGGTTGTATAGTACAATTTATCTTATCAACAAGACTATAAATACGGTCGTTTCTATACCTAATATCCACAACCATCGGTACTGACATATCATTTTTCCAAATCACAGAAGAATTATATTCAATCTCATTATCAGGATGTTCACCCAACAAGAAATAGAGCAATCTATTGTAAAGTATCAAGGTATAATCGACATTATATTCATAATTTTTAATATCAAACAGATAATTATTACTTTCATTAAGACAATGTTTTCTTATGGAATCTCCTGTCCATTCTCCACCAGAAATCCACTCATCATGACTCTTTACATCCGGAAGTAAAAACATAACATCATCTAACGATGATTTATAGTCTGACATAACATCAGCAAGCAATTTAGCGTTCAATTCATCATTATTTGGAAAAACATAATAAGAAAGTTCAGTAACTTTTATTGTTTCATCAGGTGCAATTTGCTTGGTAATATTCAACTCCGGATTAGAGAAAGAAGAAATCTTCAACCCAATGGATTTGGCAAAGGTATTTTTCCAATTTAAAGAAATTGTTTTAAGTTCACCCTCAACAGTAACTAAATCCGAGCTACTTAAAAAATCCTTGGAAACGACAAGAGTTTTTACGCTATTATTTGACATATAATCCTCATACTCACCAAATTGCAACAAACCGCCATCACGAGAAGTGTACATCAAATTGTCTTCAAAATATCGTAAGTTTACACTCTTAACTGATTCTATAATATTCATCAACATTTCTTCTTCATACATTTGAATTGTATGAATAGAGTCCACTTCTACCATTTTATTTACAACGGCAACAACGATAGAGTCTCCATCTTGAAGTACAGTATCTAAGGAATTAAATAATGTACCTACTACTTCATTCCAACTCGCACTTATCTCAAGAGAGGAGCCTAAATTATTTTTCCAGACTACAGAAAAATTCAATTGCTGTTTGATTATTTCTGTAGAATCATTTTCAGGTGGCTCCGGTGGATTGATTGGTTTATGAGGGCAACCGGCAAATACTGTAATAACCATCATTAATGTGGTCATAAAAAATAATTTACTTTTAAGTGTTTTCATAACAGTAATAATTTAAAATTGATTTATCATTAATTGGCTTGTTGATAATATTATTCCATCTTTCGATGTCATACGTAGTATATAATTCCCAGGTATCACACCGTTAAGCGGTAATTCAAGGGTATATGAATTACTTTCAATTCTTTTTACTATACCAAATTCTTCACTCCATAATTCTATAACAAATTCTTCCGGATATGGAGTCTTGGAATTATTGGAATAAGTACTGAAAGTGTTGTTTTCATCATTGCAAATATAGGTATTTATTTCCTGTTTTCGTCATGCGTTACCCAAATCGCGTCTGACCCAATCTTCGAC
>SAMEA3663257__coassemble_659_pt1 | contig 12620 bp, 13 predicted proteins | sample SAMEA3663257__metabat2_low_PE_016 | metagenome-assembled genome bin SAMEA3663257 (sample SAMEA3663257) | pig gut metagenome | biome: pig gut; feature: pig-associated habitat; material: faeces | place: China | collected 2013 | reverse complement strand
CTGGTCGAAGATTGGGTCAGACGCGATTTGGGTAACGCATGACGAAAACAGGTGATGTACGTGTATTTAAGCAATTCTGCATAATCATATTGTTTTTCTTTGTAGACATAATGAACCCCGAAAGTTGGATAAAAAACTTTCGGGGTTCATATCATTGATGAGTATTTTTTTTATTAGAGAGTATGTTAGAAAATATCCTTTTTGATGATGGTTTGTGTACGATCCGGTCCTACACTAACTATTGCTATTTCTGTATTTGTTAACTCTTCTATTTTACGGAGATATTGTTTTGCATTGTTTGGTAGCTTCTCGTAGTCTCTGATATCTGTAATCTCTTCATCCCATCCAGGCAATTCTATGAATATAGGTTTGCAACGCTCTAAGGCAGAGAGTGTGGCTGGTACATAGTCTATTTCTTTGCCGTCAAGCTCATAGCCGGTGCATATTTTTACTGTTTTTAATCCGGATAATACATCAAAGAGCATGATGCTTAAGTAGTTGATGCCTGATACTCTGCATGCGTGGCGTAGGGCAACGGCATCGAGGTAACCTACGCGACGTGGACGTCCGGTAACGGTGCCATACTCATGTCCGCGCTCTCTGATGTAATTTGCCAAGTCGCCTTCTATCTCGGTAGGAAATGGTCCTGCTCCAACGCGTGTAGTGTATGCTTTGCAAATACCTAATGCTTTGTCGATATAGCGTGGTGCAAGCCCTGCCCCAAGTGGTACGCTCGCTGCTGTTGGCGATGAAGAGGTTACGAAAGGATAGGTTCCGTTTTCTATACAGAGCATCACTCCTTGTGCCCCTTCGAAAAGAATTTTCTTGCCTGCTTCCACTTCTTTGTTAAGTAAAATAGAAGTGTCGCAAACGTACGGTTTTAAGATTTCTCCATATTCGATGTACTCATTATATAATGTGTCGTAGTCGAGAGGCTCGAGTCCTAACATTTTGAGCTCCATATTTTTTTGTAAAAGAGCATCTTTGAGTCGCTCTGCAAAATACTCTTTATCAAGTAAATCTCCGATTCTTATACCTATACGGCTATATTTGTCGGTGTATGCAGGTCCGATACCTTTTTTGGTAGTACCGATATTTTTACCACCTTTCAGAGTTTCATAAGCTCCGTCAAGCATGATGTGGTATGGCATGATAACCGCCGCACGGTCGGAAATAAAGAGTTGAAAGTCGGTAATGCCTCTTTGTTTTAATCCTTCGAGTTCCGCAATGGCTGCTTTAGGGTTAATTACCATGCCGTTTGCCATAACGTTTTTTATTCTCGGATTGAAAATACCGGATGGAATTGATTGTAATGCGTATTTATTACCTCCGAATGTTATGGTATGTCCTGCATTATTACCTCCTTGAAAGCGTACTACAACATCGGCTTTCTGACCTAAATAATCGGTCATTTTTCCTTTGCCTTCGTCTCCCCATTGTATGCCTACAACGACTAATGTATTGTTGTTCATAATTTTTTCTCTTTTGTTTTTGTTTGTAAATTGTGTTTGTTTTTTATTCCCACTCTATTGTTGCAGGTGGTTTTGAAGTGATGTCGTAAACAATTCTGTTTACGCCTTTTACTTCATTCACGATGCGACGGGATATTGTGTCGAGAACATCATAAGGTATTTTTGCCCAATCGGCTGTCATGCCATCGATAGATGTAACGGCTCGAATTCCTAATGCGTAGTCGTAAGTGCGTTCGTCTCCCATCACACCAACGCTTTGTAGGTTAGTAAGTACCGTAAAGTACTGCCATATTTCGCGGTCGAGACCTGCACGGGCTATCTCTTCTCGTAAGATGGCATCACTCTCGCGTACGATGTGCAATTTTGCTTCTGTTACATCACCTATAATGCGAATGGCAAGACCCGGTCCCGGGAAAGGCTGACGCCATACTATGTGAGATGGTATGCCAAGTTTCTCTCCCAATACTCTTACTTCGTCTTTAAAAAGTACGTTTAAAGGCTCTACAAGCTTGAATTTCATATCTTTTGGAAGTCCGCCTACATTGTGATGACTCTTTATGGTTTGCGCCGTTTTTGTACCCGACTCTATTACATCTGTGTATAGGGTGCCTTGTGCCAAGAAATCGAAATCTCCTAATTTCTTGCTCTCTTCATCAAAGCAATAGACGAATTCGTTGCCAATAATTTTTCTTTTACGTTCCGGCTCGGTTACTCCGGCTAATTTTGTGAGGAATCTGTTTTTTGCATCTATCTTTATTACGTTGATGCCGAAGAGGTTTCCACACATGTCCATTACCTGTTCGCCTTCGTCTTTTCGGAGCATTCCGTGGTCGATGAACATACAGGTGAGTTGATTGCCAATTGCTTTGTGTATTAACACTGCTACAACGGTAGAATCTACGCCTCCGCTAAGGCCGCAAAGCACTTTTTTGTCGCCTACTTGCTCCTTTATTTTGGCTATTTGCATGTCGATATAATTCTCCATCGTCCAATTGCGTTCTGCTTTGCATATCTCGAAGACGAAGTTGGATATTATTTCATTGCCGTAAACGGAATTTCTTACTTCCGGGTGAAATTGTACAAGGTAAATATTTTTCTCTTTAGAATAGATAGATGCGCATAATCCATTATCGCTTTTTGCAGCAAGGGTAAATCCTTGTGGTATTTCTGATACGTGGTCGCCATGACTCATCCATACGTCTTGCGTTTTTGGCAATCCTTTAAAGAGTAAGCAGTCGTCTTGTATGTGAATTGGCATTTTGCCGTATTCTTTGGTAGTGCCGCGTTCTATTTTTCCTCCGTAAAATTTTGAAGTGAGTTGCATTCCATAGCAAATACCCATAATAGGAAGCCCCATACTGAATATCTCCGGGTCGCAATTAAAGGCATCGGCTTCGTATACACTACGTGGTCCGCCACTAAATACGATACCTTTTACACCTTCTATTTCACGTATCTGTTTGGCTGTTATTTCGTGAGGGCGTAATTCGCTATAAACACCCATTTCACGTATTCGGCGCGCAATAAGTTGGTTGTATTGGCTACCAAAGTCCAATACTAAAATCTTGTCGTACGTCATATCTCTTATTTTGTATAGTTAGGGGCTTCTACTGTTATATCTACATCATGAGGGTGACTTTCTCTCAGTCCGGCATTGGTTATTCTGATAAATACGCTATGCTCTTTTAAGTATTCTATATTAGGAGCACCGCAATATCCCATACCGGAGCGTATTCCACCACATAATTGATAGATGGTGTCGGATAATGCACCTTTGTATGCAACACGACCTTCGATGCCTTCCGGAACCAACTTCTTAGGGGTTACGTCTTTTGCTTGGAAATATCTATCGGCAGAGCCTCTACGCATTGCGGCAAGAGATCCCATGCCTACATATACTTTGAATTTACGTCCTTGGAAAACGATTTCTTCACCTGGACTTTCGGTACAGCCGGCAAATAGTGAACCTAACATTACAACGTCGGCACCTGCAGCTAAGGCTTTTACTATATCTCCGGAGAATTTTATACCTCCATCGGCTATAACGCAAACGCCTTTGTCTTTACAATATTCGGCTACTTCGGCTACTGCTGTTATTTGAGGTACTCCTACTCCGGCTACGATACGTGTAGTACAGATAGAGCCCGGTCCGATACCTACTTTTACGCAGTTTACTCCGGCTTCTATGAGGTCGGCTGCAGCTTCTTTGGTTACGATATTTCCTGCTACCAAGTCTAAATCCGGGTATGCGGCGCGTATTTTGCGTACTGCTTCTATCACGTTCTTGCTTTGTCCATGAGCACTATCAACGGTTATTATGTCTACACCTGCTCTTACAAGTGCATGTACACGGTCCATCATGTCGGCTCCAATGCCTACTGCGGCTCCACAGCGTAGGCGTCCTCGCGCATCTTTACATGCGTTAGGATAGTTGACCACATTGTCAATGTCTTTGCTGGTGATAAGGCCAACAAGGTGGTTGTCATCGTCAACAATCGGGAGTTTCTCTATTCTGTTCTCCCAAAGTATTTTTTTTGCATCTTGTAATGAGGTGCCTATCTTGGCGGTTACCAAATTGTTTTTGGTCATCACCTCTTCAACTTTGGTTTCATCCGGTGTGAGGTATTTTAAATCTCTGTTGGTGATTATTCCTACCAAGTGATTATTGTCGTCTACAACAGGTAGTCCGCTTATTTTGTATCTGCTTAAGATAGCATTACATTCTAATAATGTGCTGTCTTTTTTTAATGTAATAGGGTTGGCAATCATTCCGCTTTCGTAGCGTTTTACCATATCTACTTCGGCTGCTTGCTCTTCTATACTCATGTTTTTATGTATAAATCCAAGACCACCTTCACGTGCAATGGCAATAGCTAATGTAGATTCCGTTACAGTATCCATGGCGGCACTTACCATTGGTATGTTAAGTTCTATACGAGGGGTAAGGTGTGTTTTTATACATATGTTTGCCGGTAAAACCTCTGATTTTTGCGGTATTAACAATACGTCATCAAAGGTAAGACCTGTCTTGATATTGTCGAATTTCATATAGTGTGTGTTTTTTTATTATTCTATTCCGTTACGCTTGTAAATATAATCTACTTGAGAGAAGTAGTAGTCGAGAGTGAAGCAAGAGTTGAGCTCGTCGGTACTTAAATAGCTCATTACTTTTTCGTTTTGGCTTAGTAGCTCTTGGTAGTCAAGACCTTCGCTCCAAGCTTTCATAGCTATAGGTTGTACAGTATCATATGCTTCTTCACGAACAAAACCTTTGGATATAAGTGCGTTCATGACGCGTTGTGCAAATATTACTTTGTTTGTACGATAAATGTTTTTCAACATTTGCTCCGGGAATATTACAAGGTTTTCCAAAATTCCTTTAAAGCGATTAAGCATATAGTCTAACAGCATTGTAGCATCGGGGAGTATAATTCTTTCTGTGGCAGAGTGAGAAATATCACGTTCGTGCCAGAGTGCTACATTTTCGTAGAAAGTTGCCATATAGCCTCTCATCACTCTTGCGCATCCGCAGATGTTTTCCGAAGAGATAGGGTTGCGTTTGTGTGGCATGGCACTCGAGCCTTTTTGTCCTTTTCCGAATGCCTCTTCTACTTCATGTACTTCTGTGCGTTGTAAATTACGGATTTCCAATGCCATCTGCTCTAAACTTGAGGCGATGACGGCTAATGTAGCCATGTAATAGGCGTGACGGTCGCGCTGAATTACTTGTGTAGATACCAAAGCGTGATTGATGCCGAGTTGTTTGCATACATACTCTTCTACAAAAGGAGGTATGTTGGCGAAATTACCCACAGCACCACTCATTTTGCCGGTTTCTACGTCTGCAGCAGCTCTTTCAAATCGCTCAATATTGCGTTTCATCTCGGCATACCATAATACCCATTTAAGGCCAAAAGAGGTGATGTCGGCGTGAATGCCGTGAGTACGTCCGATGCAAGGTTGTTTCTTAAAACGTATAGCTTGACTTTTTAATACCTCTATAAAATCTTGTAAATCTTTGCGGATTATGTCGTTAGCTTGTTTGATGAGGTAGCCGTTTGCGGTGTCTACCACATCAGTAGAGGTGAGTCCGTAGTGTATCCATTTTCTCTCTTCTCCTAAACTTTCGCTTACAGCACGCGTAAAAGCTACTACGTCGTGGCGGGTTTGTTGCTCGATTTCATATATTCGAGGTATAGAAAAAGAGGCTTTTTCCCATAATTTTTTTATGTCTTCTTTGGGTACGATGCCCAATTCGCTCCATGCTTCCGAGGCATAAAGCTCTACCTTTAAATAGGCGTTGAATTTGTTCTCTTCTGTCCATACATTGCGCATGACAGGGCGACTGTAACGGTCTATCATATCTCTGTTTTTTTTATTTGTTCTTAATAAAAAAAGCAATACTCGTAGGTATTGCTTGTTATTTATATCGCACAACGGAGCACATAACGCAATTGGTGCGGTTTTCTTGAGCACTGAAATTTTGCTTATGTTTCTGATTTTCACCGTTGTTCATAGTACTTTTGCTATATTATTTCGTGCATGCAAAGGTAAGTATTTATTATCATAGTTGCAAATAATTTTTGCCTCTTTTTAGCTGAATGAATAATATTTTATTCTCTTTTTATTTTGTTGGTATGGAAATAATCATTACCTTTGCAGTGCAGTTCGGGAATTATTTCTCCTGCCTTGTTATCGGATAAATAAGATGTGTTGTACCGATAAATGTTATTGTCAAGAAGTCTAATTCCAATTAGAATTCTTGTAATTTTTTTATTACTAAAACAATAAATACATTATATATTATGGCTGTAGTTTATATGACTGAAGAGGGCTATAAAAAGTTGATAGAACAGATAAAACAATTGGAGTCTGTTGAGCGCCCTCGTATATCTGCTCAAATTGCAGAAGCTCGTGATAAAGGAGATTTGAGCGAAAATGCCGAGTATGATGCCGCAAAAGAAGCTCAAGGCCTTTTGGAAATGAAAATATCTCAATTAAAAGATACTTTGTCTAATGCCAGAGTTATCGATGAGAGTAAGTTGTCGATGGATGCTATCCAAATTCTCTCTAAAGTTAGAGTAAAAGACCAAAAATCAGGTAGAGAAATGCAATATACCCTTGTATCTGAGAGTGAAGCAAATCTTCGTGAAGGTAAAATTGCTGTTAGTACACCTATCGGAAAAGCCCTTCTTGGTAAAAAAGTTGGTGACATTGTGGAAATTCAAGTTCCATCCGGTTTGTTGCATTTAGAGGTACTCGAAATTTCTATCTAATATTTCTGTTATGGCTACAATTTTTACTAAAATAATTAACGGCGAAATTCCGTGTTATAAAATAGCGGAAGACGATCGCTATTTCGCTTTCCTCGATATTAACCCAATGACTAAAGGGCACACTTTGGTGGTTCCTAAAATTGAGGATGATTACATTTTTAATCTCGATGAGGATACTTATGCGGGATTGATGCTCTTTGCAAAGCGTGTAGCACATGCTGTAGAGGCTGCTATCCCTTGTAAAAGGGTGGGCGTGGCTGTTCTCGGAATGGAGGTGCCTCACGTGCATGTACACCTTATTCCTCTTAATTCGGAAAAAGATATGATTTTTTCTAACCCAAAATTGAAGTTAGATGCTTCTGAAATGGAGAAAATCGCATCCGAAATTGCTTCTAATTTTAAATAATTAGCCTTTTATAATGTTGATAATCTTTTGAATACGAAAAAATATTTCAAAAGATGCATTTATAAGCTCGAAAATTTTGTGGAATAAATAAATAATTGTACCTTTGCACCGCAAAAATGGGATGGCGGGATAGCTCAGTTGGTTAGAGCGTCGGATTCATAACCCGGAGGTCTCGAGTTCAATTCTCGATCCCGCTACAAAAAAAGCAATTACGTTTCTTTTCGTAATTGCTTTTTTTATTTATTCGTGTTTGTGATTGCTGGATAATAATCCGCAGGCAGCCATGATATCTTCACCTCTTGAACGTCGGATTGTGCAGATTATTCCGTTGTTGCTAAGATAGTCGCGGAATGATGTCATCTTGGCGTCGGACGGACTGCAGTATGCCAATTCCGGTATTTTATGAAATCTGATAAGGTTTATTCTGCAGTGTAGCCCTTTTAATAACTTTATCAAAGCGGTAGCATGCCTTTGTGTATCGTTGATGCCTTCGAACATGATGTATTCAAAAGATACTCTCCGCTGGTGTTCCCAATCGTACTTCTTTAGCTCGTCGATAACTTGGATGATGCTATATTTCTTTTCCATTGGCATTATTTCTGCTCGTTCCGACGGTATCGGATTGTGTAGTGATATTGCCAAATGGCATTCTGTTTCTTTAATAAATTGTATCATACCGGGTATTACTCCTACCGTAGAAACCGTTATTCTGTGAGGGCTCCATCCTAAACCCCATGAGGATGTTAGTATCTTGCACGTTTGTAATATGGATAATAGATTGTCAAACGGCTCTCCCATTCCCATAAAAACGATATTGGTGAGCTTTGCGCTTTCCGGGATAGATAATATCTGGTTTGTTATTTCGCTTGATGTGAGGTTGCCGGACCAGCCTTGCTTCCCTGTCATGCAAAATAAGCAGTTCATTTTGCAACCTACTTGGCATGATACGCATAGTGTTGCCCTGTCGTCTTCCGGTATGTATACCGTTTCTATATTGCCATGCTCTGTTTTGAATAAATATTTTGTAGTGCCATCTATACTCTCTGCCCTCCATATAGGGTCGGATAGACCGATAGAGTAGTGCTCTTTCAGTAATTCTCTGCCTTTTAACGATATGTTCGTCATTTCATCTATCGAACGTACTCGCTTCTTGTATATCCATTCGGAAATCTGTTTTGCTGTGAATACAGGTAAATTGTGTGTAGTAACAATCTCTTTTAATTCGTCTAAACTTTTGCCTGATAGTGGTTCTTTGTTGTTCATATACGTATGTGGTGTGAACGGGGTTGTACAATAAAAAAGGCTACCCTTCTAAAACAAGAAAGGGCAGCCAACACGGCTACCTCAATCTTTTCTTAACCTTAAATCTAATACCATGAAAAACACATTGCAAATATACGATATTTTGATGTTTTGTCAATAGTGTAGTCCGTAAAATTTCGTAATTTAACTTAATTTAATATTGTATTTATTTATGCAATAAGGATATTTATTGTTAAAGTACTTGAATATAGGTGGTTATACAATAATGATGTTGTATATCATAATATGCTGTATAATATTAAAATAACAATATTTAATATTATATCGGTTGAGTTTTTATTCGTATGCTATTATAAAAAGTAATATTTTTCTCTTTAAAAGTAGCTTTTTGAATTAGAATCCTAGTTTTTACTGTTGTTTTGTTCTAATCCATTCTTGATTTCTTCCTAATATTCCTTTTTTATCCAGCGAGCCTCTTAAGATGAGTTTCTTGCTTTTCGGGTCGTACCAAATTTTACCGTAATAGGTTTTTCCGTTGTTAGGGTCTAAAACGGAGCCACCACATAATTTGCCATCTTTCCACTCCATATCTCGCAGAATTACCATACCCACTACCGGAGCATTGTGTAGTTCGCCACTGCATTTGGTACATTTCATATCTTCGTATCCGGCTACTAATATTTCAGTTATCTTACCATAGTATTTACCGTTTGTTGCTTTGAAGATATGTACTACAGATACAGGTATGTTTTCTTTGTCATCTATTGTTGTCCAATCTCCTAAGATGTTTTCAATTTGTGCATTTGTTGAAATGCAAAAGCTAAATAAGCAAATTATGCTTGCGATAATAATTTTCTTTGTCATGACTGTCATTTTTATTCTACGTATAATACCAAACCTTTTAAATATTCCCCTTCGGGATGGTAAATATTTATCGGGTGATCTTTTGGTTGCGTTAGTTGATGTAAGATTTTTACGGAGCGTCCACTTTGTGCTGCGGCGGTGAAAACTGCAAGTCGAAATTGTTCTTTATTAACGGCTTGAGAACATGAGAATGTAAAGAGTATTCCTCCTTTTCTTATCTTTTGAAATGCAGCATAATTAATTTTACGATATCCTTGTAGTGCATTATGTAGCGCATCGCGATGCTTTGCAAATGCAGGTGGGTCGAGTATTATCAAGTCGTATTTATCGTCGATAGTTTCTAAAAATTTAAAAGCATCGGCGGCAAATGCTTCGTGGCGACTATCTTTACCGTAATTTAATTCTATGTTTTTGTTGGTTAACTCAATGGCTTTTTCACTGCTATCGACGGAATGAACGCAATTTGCACCTCCTCGCATTGCATATAACGAGAAACCTCCGGTATAGCAAAACATATTCAGCACGTTACGTCCTTTAGAATAACTTTCAAGCAATTGTCTGTTGTCGCGTTGGTCGATAAAAAAGCCCGTTTTTTGTCCTTCTATCCAATTTGGATAAAATTTAATACCGTTTTCTATTGCAATATTTTCTTCTCCTCCTCCGATAAGGTATTCGTCAATGGCTTTTACCGGAGCTTTATAAGGTAGAGTGTTTGATGATTTGTAATAAACGTTTTTTACTTCCGGAATAATGTCTACCAGCAGCTCTGCCAATATATCTTTTGCGTAGTGCATACCCACCGAGTGTGCTTGCATTACGGCGGTATTGCCGTAAATGTCGATAACTAATCCCGGTAAATTATCGCCTTCGCCATGTACCAATCGGTATGCCGTTGTCTCCGTTATTGCACTTAGATTTAGGGCTTGGCGCATATTGTATGCAGCAGTCAGTCGCTCTTTCCAAAAGTCTCTATCAATCTGTATGTCTTTAAAACTAAGGATGCGTATTGTAATACTACCTATTTGGTAATGCCCGATGGCAAGTAAATTGCCTTTATTGTCGGTAACCCTTACAATGTCGCCTTCTTGCGGATTGCCATATATTTTGGATATCGCCCCGGAAAAAATCCACGGGTGAAATCTTAATACATTCTCTTCTTTTTTTGCTTTTAATTGTATTGTAGTCATCTTTTTTTCTTGCTGAAAACAGTGTATTGTGAGGGAGAAATAGGAGCATTGCTTACCTCGTCAATCATGTTGTATAAGTAGTTGTATATTTCGATACAAACCCAAGCGTCAGTAGCTGCATATTTTATCTGTTCGGGAGATAGCGTAGGTGCTTCCCAATTAGATAGTCTCTCTCTCTTTGATATTTTTTTACCGAAAATGATAGCATATATCTTTCTTAGGCTCATCTCTTCTATACCGAAAAATTGAACTAATTTTTGTATTTCGATGAAATTATTCGGCTTGCATGGCATCCAATCTTGGAGTGCATGGAAGTCGTCTTTTACAGAGAGTCCTATTTTAGTGTATTTGTCGCTTTCCAAGTATCTTTTTATTGCAGAGCATTCACCTATCATATTGAGTCGGAATAAATAAGCTTTTTCTGTCGTTGCTAACTGCAATAGAGATATTTTGTTTTGCTGACCTACTTTAAAGGTGGGTTTAGTTTCCGTGTCAAAACCTACATATTCCGCCTTTTTCAATTCTTTCAATGCGGGTGCTACATCATGAAGTTTATCCACAATAACTATTTCGCCGGCTATGTTACAACTCGGTAAGTCTTTTATTATTTCTTTGTCTATTTTAGCTGGAAAATTTATCACTATAGTTCCGGATTAGAGGTTATTGTTGGTTCGTTAGACTCTTCTTCTTGTGTTGTTAGTATTTGATGTATGGCGAGTTCTGCACTTAAAAGGCGTGTGCCCCAATAAGTTTTGAAATCGGCTATACATATTATTAACGCATCGTTGAGAATATTTTCATCACCGATTTTTGCCGATTCAACGAAGTCTTTAGCCGATTGATAAACATCTGCTAAGTCTTCTGAGATAGATGCTGCTATCACGCTATCGCTAAGTGCTATGTCGGGGTGTATAGCAGTAAGATATTGATCTTTATTTCCTAATATATTTGCAATATTATCTTTTACTTCATTGTAAGTGTATTCGTCAACAAATTTCTCCGGCTCGGAATCGTATACAGGTTCTCCCGTTTCTGCCATGGATGCTTTTAAATACAGCAATGGCAAGAGCTTGGAAATCTTATCTAAAAAGTCTTTTTGGTGCAAAGAACATTGCTCTATGAACTTACAAAATTCAATCGCTACGGTCAAAAACTCAATGCTACCTTTAGTTATTTTACTCATTGTGATGTGGTGTTTATGTGCTTTGTTTAAACATGCAAAGTTAAGAATAATTTTTTGTTCCTACAATGAGTGTTTTTAGTTTGATATTTTACTATCTTATGCATTGTAATCCAAAATGAGTTAGGATTATTAATTTAATTTTAAAACCGCAAATTTAGCAATTATCATGGAAATGGATAAATTAAAAAATAAGTGGTTATTATTCTGTTAATAGCGATAGTAATTTTTTCCCCAACTCTTCATTCTTTTCAGTAAATTGACCTGTTAATAATAAAAAGGCATATGTCATTATAGATTTTTTCTCTTGATTTTGAATTCCTTGTAAAAGAATATTAGAAATATATTCTTTTTCTTCTAATGTAATACGTGCTAATTCGTTGTCAGTGAGAGAATTAATGAAATTTCTGAATTTATTGTAATATTTAGAATTGCCAGTTTATTCAGCTATTATTGAGTTTAATTGTTTATTAGTATTTCCTTCATCTATGTTATTGCTTTTATTATCTTCAATAATTTTAAATACATTATATATAAAGCCATTTTTTGATGTATTTATTATTTTTCCATTTTTAAAACACCTCCATTTGCCCATCCATTTTCGAGTTTTAAGATCATTTACCTTTTTAACACCTTGTTTGCCACTACCGCCAATTGTAACACCATTTCCTTGTCCAAAAACTTGAATTTTTTCTTTAGGAGCTATAATTGTTGCATCAGGTAATAATTCTGATATTTGTTTTGCGATAGCATATAATCAAGCTCGGGGAGCGTATTGCCATCGGTTGTTGCCGTCGGTAGCGGGTCGCTCAGTCGCTTCTCATGATTAAACGGATCATAGTGTTTATAGTTTAAATTAAATGCGTTAATAATATCGTTTTCGTGCTGTTTATCAAGCGAAACAACAGGATATTTTCGGTCTTCAAAGCCACCACCGCCGAGCACCGTTGCTATTCGTTCCGCTCCGGCATA
>SAMEA3663257__coassemble_619_pt1 | contig 14145 bp, 12 predicted proteins | sample SAMEA3663257__metabat2_low_PE_016 | metagenome-assembled genome bin SAMEA3663257 (sample SAMEA3663257) | pig gut metagenome | biome: pig gut; feature: pig-associated habitat; material: faeces | place: China | collected 2013 | reverse complement strand
TAAGAGGTCGCGAAAAAGGGAAATATTAGTTTGAGAATTTGACAAGAGATACTTTTTAATAAGCAATACAAAAAAAATAAAAAAGGGAGACCGAAATCTCCCCGGGAATAATTAATTTTGTGTTGTCTTATGAAATATAATCAATTATCCCGAGAGCAAAGGTACGCAATTTACCTGGGATTACAAGAAAAAAAGACATTAACTGTTATTGCTCGACAGATAGGATGCTCAGTATCAACAGTTTGTATAGAAATTAATCGTATAAAAAATCGATTTGGCAAGTATGTATTTACCATTGCTTGTGAGTTGACACAAATACGACGAGAATGCTCTGTATCAAACCGTAAGCTTCAAGGATATATAAAGGTGCTATTGAAAATGCAAATAAATTAATCAGACAATACTTCCCTAAAGGTACTGATTTTAACCATGTTAATCTTCAAAATATAATCCATGTTCAACACCGTGTTAATGCTAGACCTAGAGAAAAACTTAATTTTTTATCTCCGGTTGAGGTCTTCTTCAAATTTTGTCACTAATTTTGCAGTTGCTTGTTGAGAGTAGGTTTTTGATTGAACTCTTGTGTATATGATTTTTAAAAAGTACCTTTGTAGAGTGGAATCCAAAAACATTAGGGGACGAAGAGAACCGCTTGCGGTTTGTGTTGGGCGAGAAATATGCCGGGTATTATGGCTATGATGCCACCTTATTACCCCGAAAGGCTATACCAAGCACTATTATGCCGGAGCGGAACGAATAGCGACGGTGCTCGGCGGTGGTGGCTTTGAAGACCAAAAATATCCTGTTGTTTCGCTTGATACACAGCACGATAAAGATATTATTAACGCATTTAATTTAAACTATAAAAACTATGATCCGTTTAATCATGAGAAGCGGCTGAGCGACCCGCTGCCTACGGCAACAACCGATGGCAATACGCTCCCCGAGCTTGATTATCAATGCAATTCTATTGTATTGGAGCATCTCGACATACTTTCCAAGCAAGACATGTTGCTCGGAATTATCACAAAGAATTGTACTGAACATTCCGATGAGAAAGAGATTTATTTCTTTCATGGCGACCATCTTGGTTCTGCAAGTTGGATAACCGATGCAAGTAGCAAGCCGATACAGTACATACATTATGCTCCATACGGAGAATTTATTGACAATCAACGAACTATTGATTACGACGAACGCTACAAGTTCACAGGTAAAGAACGAGATTCCGAGTCGGGATACGACTATTTCGGTGCTCGCTATTATGCCTCTCCATTCTCTTTCTGGCTCTCCGTCGACCCTCTCGCCGACAAATACCCAGCCATCTCCCCGTACGCCTACTGCACATGGAACCCGGTTAAATTCGTGGACCCGGATGGGAATTTTCCACTGAGTATATTACTTGGAATGATTTGTGATTACGGTAGTCAAGTGTATAATAATTATAATTCAGGGAAATCAGGCTATGATGCATGGGTTGGAGACATAAATTATATACAAGTAGGACTTTCAGCTATAAATCCGACAGGAAAATTAGCAATTGTAAAAACACTTGTAATTGAAGCAATTAAAAATTTAACAAAAGGAAGTAATATTAATAATGGTATAATAATTAATGATGATATAGAAGAAGTTATAAAAAAAACAATAATAAATACTGTAACTAATTACTCAATCGGCAAATTTGTTGATTCCGGCTCAGATAATGCAGTCAAAGAGATTAATAAGAAATCAGATGCTGCAAACAAACAACTTAAAACAGCTATACGTCAGGCAGAAAGACATCCTAATTCACAAAATAAGGCTAATCAGTTAGAGAATGCAAAAATTAACGCTAAACAAATGCGAGCAGAACTAGTGCGTGCAAAAATGATTAATTCAACAATAGGAAAAGATCCTGAAAAATCAAAAATTATAATAAATAATGGGGTTGATGTAATTAAAAATAATAAAAATGAAAAATAGGAAGAAATCTATAAAGATAAATAATACCAGGAAAAATAAAATTTCAGATAATAACTGTTATAAAAATAATATAATTAGAAAAATAAAAAATAATCCTAATTCATTTGCTATTATTTTTACTATTATAGCGTTTGTAATTTTGTTTTCTAAGACCATATATAATGAATATTTACTTGATAAATATGGGGTTATAGTTGAAGCTAAAATAACTGACAAACGATGGATTTATTCGTATCGTAGTGTAATGCCTCAATTGACATATGTATATACATATGAGTATGAGGGTGTTACATACATAAAAGATACTACTATTTTTAACAAAAAAACAGAAGTAGGAGATTGTGTTTTAATTATAGTATATAGGCAAAATCCTATGATTGCCAAATTTTACTCTAAAAAATGTTATAAATGTGACCAAAACATTAAATAATTACACACGTGATTAAAACTATAAAAATTATGATCCGTTTAATCATGAGAAGCGACTGAGCGACCCGCTGCCGACTGCAACAACCTACGGCAATACGCTCCCCGAGCTTGATTATCAATGCAATTCTATTGTATTGGAGCATCTTGACATACTTTCCAAGCAAGATATGTTGCTCGGAATTATTAAAAAGAATAGCGAAGAGAATTTTGCAGAAAACGATGTATATTACTACCACGGCGACCATCTTGGTTCCGCAAGTTGGATAACCGAAACAAACGGCAAGCCGATACAGTACATACATTATGCTCCATACGGAGAATTTATTGATAATCAACAAACTATCAATTACGACGAGCGCTACAAGTTCACAGGCAAAGAACGAGATGCCGAGTCGGGATACGACTATTTCGGTGCTCGCTATTATGCCTCTCCATTCTCTTTCTGGCTCTCCGTCGACCCTCTCGCCGACAAATACCCAGCCATCTCCCCGTACGCCTACTGCACATGGAACCCGATTAAATTCGTTGACCCGGACGGAAATTCTGTTGTTGTTGATGATGACGGAAAAATCATTAATATTTCAGATGATGATGACATTTTTATATATCATTATTCTAATTCATCTAATGAACAAAAAAATAGCGATTTAGAAAGAGTTGGATTAATGCTTGGAGGTAATGATTTTTATGAATATCTTCAACAAAAAAATATTATCCTGCATTGGGATTATTTTATACAAATTTAAGTATGTCTGCAAAATTATCGTTTGGCATACAATATGGTACTAAAATAAATATTAACACATCCAAAAAACTTTCAATAATGGGTAATATAGCTTCTATTGATTTATTTAAGATTTGCCTTTCTTACAATGATGGAGCTACTTTTGATTATGTTGGAAAAAATAATTTATATAGTGTCTCTCAAGAATTATCTCTTGAATTTTTTATAGGGGTTAGTATTGGACAAAATTTTACAACCAAGGGATATGATTATATTGATAATGATATATGGTTTAATTTTTTATTAAACAATTCTATAAATAATAAATCAGAATATTGGTCTCATTCTTTGTCTTTAAATTTTACAAAAGCAAAATTTTTAGGAGTTTCTATGGATATAAACATTCCGCTAACTTATAAAAAGTAGATTGTAATGACATGTTATTTTAAAATATTATATAATCTTTTAATGCCTATTAGTGTTGCATTAATATTGTCTTATTGTGAAGCCTCATGGTGTCTAATTTTAATGATGTCTTTAATTACATATGTAATGTGTAGAAGATTTGTTGTGGAATATCATAATGACAAATATAAAATACTGAAAAATAATAAAAAATCAAGAAAAATATTCATTATTATTTGGTTTATAATAGTATTAGTAGTGTTTATTTTATTGATATTTACAAAAAATACCAAATATTATATTTATTATCCTTTATTACAAACGATTTTGTTGGTATTTTTTGTTTTTGAACTGCCTATGATTTTAGATGTAATACTTAATCGAAATAATGATTCTCAATGTAATTTGCCTGGCGAAACAATAATAGAAAATTATTTGATTGTCATATATAACAAAAAGAGAAAATTAAAAATTGTTTCAGTGATTCAAATAGTTATAACAATTATATTAAGTGTGTTCATAAAAATTTTTCATGACAATTTACCTTATATGATTGATGAAATTTTACAATACATAAAAAACATTCTTTGCATATTTACTTCACTATTTAGCGTATTAATTTATACAGCTTTTACTATTGTTTATAAAGAACCAGAACCCCAAAAACCAATTGTAATAATACCAGATTCAAAGAATAAAATTAAGACATCAACAATGAATTGTCTATTATCAATAATAACATGTTGGGTAATAATTATTGTGTAAATAATTTCATTATAATGATTTTATTAATTCGTTTTCAATAGATGTTTTTTCACCATGGCATAATTCAAGCACGCTTGGTTCTGCTCATTTGGCTTATCAAAAACCTTGATTTTTGGACAGTAATGTATAACTACCTATACAATCGATGCTCTATGTTGTTTAATATAGGTAGAATTTAAGGAGCGATTATAATAAAATATTTTGTACCTTTGTACTTTGTTTAAATAAGAAATTATGAATCGTATATTATCACTTATATGTGCATTGGGAATAGTATCATTGTCAATGGCACAAACAAATGTAATTCGTTACGTACCGGGTACAAGACCTGCCGGAGTTGTGTACGCTTTGCCTAAAACCGAGGTCGTTGTGGTTGTTAAAACTCAGTGTGTAAAAGAGATACCTGGCCCTTTCTATCAATATGCCGAGAGATACCTCGCTGATAAAAATTTTATTAGTCACGAATCTACAGCATGGAGAGTTTCGAAAGTTGACATTAAATCCAATCCTATTGTTGACGAAAATAAGATGTACCAAGTGCTTTTTGACAAGAAAGGCTGGTCGAATAACATCTCTTTTTCTTCGTCTTGTTTGATAAAAGGAGTGAATATTCCTGTTCATTCTCGTCCTAATTCTTTTAATCAACCCGGAGAAAAACGTGGGGAAGTTAGAAAAGAAAGTAAGCCGGAAAAACAGCGCGATGCCGCCAAATGTAAACAAGAGACTTTCGATTACTCTTGCCTCAATGAAGAGGCTCTTGTTTCTTCTTCAATACCGAAGATGGCAGAGATGGCTGCAAAGCAGATTTATGAAATACGCGAAAATCGAGCTGCTATTATCGGTGCCGAGCTGGAAACAATGCCTGATGGTAATGCTGTGAAAACTATTCTTAAAGAGATGGATAAGCAAGAAAAAGAATTGCTCGCTTTGTTTCTCGGAAAACGTATTGTGGTAGAAGAAAGAAAGGAATTTTCTATCATTCCAACGGAAGATGTAGTGGATTTCGTAATAGCTCGTATCAGTATAGATGAAGGTTTGAAATCTGCCGAAGATGTAATGGGTGAGCCTATTTATATTAATATTAAAGGTGAATATAAAACAGTGGCAGAAGAAACCAAGAAAGAAGCAAAACAGAAAAAAGGATTTTATTATAACGTGCCGGGTAATGCCGAAATATCTGTGGCTGTAAATAATAAAGTTATAGAAAGAAAACAAATATCTGTGCCACAATTTGGATATTCCATTGCTCTGCCTGCTTCTTTTATCGATAAAGAAAATGGATTCTTATTATTTGATACTAAAACGGGTGAAATACGTTCGATGAACTCTTTCTTCGATAAATAAAATTGTTGTCGAGAATAGAATATTAAAAAGGAAAAAGGTAGTTGTGGGTGTGAAAACGGAAAATATAATAATAAAGAATGCTAAAGTACACAACCTTAAAGGCATAGATGTTGAAATTCCCCGAAATAAGTTTGTGGTGATTACAGGGCTCTCCGGTTCCGGAAAGTCTTCTTTAGCCTTTGATACTCTATATGCAGAGGGGCAGAGAAGATATGTAGAGTCGCTCGGAAGCTATGTCCGTCAGTTTCTCGGAAGAATGAATAAGCCTGAGGTCGACTTCATAAAAGGCATTCCCCCCGCTATTGCTATAGAACAAAAAGTAATAAATAATAACCCTCGCTCTACTGTAGGTACTACTACCGAAATTTACGAGTATCTTAAAATACTTTTTGCCAGAATTGGTCATACTTTTTCTCCAATCTCCGGTATTGAGGTGAAACGTCATACCGTCGACGACGTGATTAGTTTTATTACAAGCCGACCGGAGGGTACACATATATTATTGTTGACGGAGAAGAAATTTCCCGAAAAAAAGACTTCATCTGCATTTGCCGAGATGCTTAAAATGTTCGTTTCACAAGGCTTTAGCCGTATAATGTGTGATGGCGAATTGTTTAAAATAAGTGATTTGGTAGATGATGTATCTCTTTTTAAATTACCGGCTTATCTTGTTATTGATAGAGTTAAAGCCGGAAAGAGAAACGAACTCGTCAATCGTCTTTACGACTCTGTAGAGGCTGCTTTTTTCGAAGGTAATGATAAGTGCGTCGTTGCTGTACAAGATGGTGATTCTTGGCAGATGATTCCGTTTTCCAAAACCTTTGAGGCAGATGGAATGGTATTTAATTTGCCTACAGATAAGATGTTTGCTTTCAATAATCCTCTCGGTGCTTGCGCCGAATGTGAAGGGTTTGGTAATGTACTCGGTATCGACGCCGATTTGGTTATACCGGATAAATCGTTGAGCGTCTATGATGATGCCATAGTGCCATGGAGGGGGCCCGTTATGGGAGTGGCTAAAAAAGATTTGATAGCTAATGCCGATAAATTCAACTTTCCTATTCACCGCCCTTATTATCGATTGACCGAGAGTCAAAAACAACTGCTATGGACAGGAAATGAATATTTTCAAGGACTCAATGATTTTTTTGCTATGCTGAAGAGCAAACAGCATCAAATTCAGTACGCCACAATGTATGCCAGATATCGTGGAAAAACCATTTGTCCTTCGTGTCATGGTACCCGTTTGAAAAAAGAGGCTACTTATGTAAAAATTTCAGGTAAAAGTATTTGCGATTTGGTAGATATGCCTATCGTTGAATTGTATGATTTTTTCAATACTCTTTTATTGCCGGAATATGAAGCACAAGTGGCTGCAAAACTTTTGAAAGAGATTACTTCACGCCTTCAGTATCTAATGAATGTGGGGCTCGATTATCTTACTTTGAATCGCCAAAGTAATACTCTGTCAGGCGGTGAGAGTCAACGTATTAATTTAGCTACTTCTTTAGGTTCGGCTCTTGTTGGTTCTCTATATATCTTGGACGAACCGAGTATCGGCCTTCATCCGCGAGATACACAGCGACTTATTAGTGTGTTAAGGCAGTTGCAGCAACTTGGTAATACCGTTGTCGTTGTAGAGCATGATGAAGATATTATGCGAGCCGCCGATTATATAATAGATATGGGTCCGGAGGCTGGACGAAATGGCGGTAAAGTTGTGATGTCTACAGATGTAGATAAACTGAATTCTGTACAAGCCGACAATTCTTATACCCTTAAATACCTTAATGGTATTATGCAAATCCCGCTTCCTTCTTTGCGTCGTAAATCGTCTAATTATATAGAGGTGAAGAATGCTACTCATCATAATTTAAAAAATATTGACGTACGCTTTTATTTAGGTGTGATGACGGTAGTGACGGGTGTTTCCGGTTCCGGAAAGAGTAGTTTGGTCAAAGATGTACTGTATAATGCTCTTAATAAGGCAATTAACAACACTATGACTGAAAAGGTAAGCTACGGAAGCTTGATAGGAAGTGTTAATTTACTTAAGGCTGTTGAGATTGTAGATCAAAATCCGATAGGTAAATCAAGTCGTTCAAATCCGGTAACTTACATTAAAGCATACGATGATATTCGTAAACTTTTTGCAGAACAACCTCTCTCCAAGCAGATGGGCTTTACACCGGCATATTTTTCTTTTAATGTCGATGGCGGACGATGCCCCGTTTGTGCCGGAGAAGGTACTATCACCGTTCCGATGCAATTTATGGCGGATATAGTACTCCCTTGTGAGGCTTGTGGGGGTACTCGATTTAAACACGATGTGCTTGAAGTTAAATTTCACGACTGTAATATTCATGACGTGCTCGAAATGACAATAAATCAAGCATTGGAATTCTTTAATAAATATAATGAAAATAGTATTACAGACAAGATAATCCAACGTCTAAAACCATTGCAAGATGTAGGTATAGGTTATGTAAAATTAGGTCAGAGTGCAAGTACTCTTTCCGGAGGCGAGAGTCAACGCGTAAAATTGGCTTATTTCTTGTCTCAAGAAACGTCACAGCCTACAATGTTTATCTTCGATGAGCCTACTACGGGGCTCCATTCTCACGATATCAATATCTTGATGAAAGCGCTCAATGCACTGGTGGTAAGAGGCCATACTGTAGTAATTATCGAGCATAACTTAAACGTTATTAAGTGTGCCGATTATATTATCGATATTGGACCTGAAGGTGGAGATAAAGGAGGTACAATAGTGGCTTGTGGTACACCCGAAGAGATAGTAAAATGCCCGAATTCTTATACGGCAAAAGCACTTTTTTCATTCCTTTCCGTAAAAAAATGATATTTTTTTCTTGCAGTATATCATATATCATATCCTTTTTGATGTGATATTTGAAGTCAATCCCTTCTTTCTTGCTATGTAATATCGTTGCAATTTGTTGAGTAATATGCAGTTATAAAAATATGAATTTATTTTGGAAAAAACTTTGAAAAAAGTTTTGCAGATAACGGAAAAAGGTGTACCTTTGCCGAGCAAATGAGGGAAATGAGGTTCCTCATAGAAATTCTTCCTTAGCTCAGTTGGTTAGAGCATCTGACTGTTAATCAGAGGGTCCTTGGTTCAAGTCCAAGAGGGAGAGCAATCTCACGTAGCTCCTCGCTACAATAGTTTAAAAGTATTCTTCCTTAGCTCAGTTGGTTAGAGCATCTGACTGTTAATCAGAGGGTCCTTGGTTCAAGTCCAAGAGGGAGAGCTTAATTAGATAGACCACACAATGTTTAATACATGTGGTCTATCTTTTTTTGTCTATAACGTATAACTAATAAGAAATATATTCGATTATGTTTATTAAAGAGTATCTGCCATTTTATCATCGTAATTTAAAAATCGCCATCCCGATTATTATGTCGAGTATGGGTACTACATTTGTTCAGATTATTGATACCTTGATGGTGGGCAGGTTAGGAACTATAGAGCTTGCCGCTGTCGCCTTTTCTACATCTATCTTTTTACTTGGGTCTCTCTTTGTAAGCGGTTTACTAATGGGTGGCACCCCTATTATAGGACAATTGTACTCCCGTGGTGAGAATGTGCAAATCAGTCGCTTCTTCGCAAATATGATGTATATGGCTATTTATGTTTCAATAGTAATAGGGATAGTTTTATACGTCGTTAGATTCTTTATGCCTTATATGGGGCAAGACCATGAAGTAGTGGTTTTTGCCAAACAATATTTCCTGATTCTTGTCCTTAGCTTGCTGCCGAATTCTCTCTTTTTTGTCTTTAAACAATGGCTCGAAGGTCTTGGAAATACTGCTGTTGCTATGACTATTACCCTCGTTTCCAACGTGATAAATATAGTGTTTAATTACCTTTTAATTTATGGTAAATTCGGATTCCCGGAATTGGGAGTTGTAGGAGCCGGTATTGCTACACTTATTTCTCGTATTATGTTAGTAGTGCTCTTCGTTATTTACCTCTGCTTTGTGAAACGTTGGAGGGTATATCATCAAAATATATTTTCAAACCTATTTAGTATAAAAGAGCAAAAAGAACTTTATAAAGTAGGTACCCCTATTGCAGTACATACTTTATTGGAAGTGTCGGCTTTTTCATTGTCCGGTATAATGATGGGATGGATAGGTGCTACTGCTATGGCAAGTCACCAAATCTGCTCCAATATTAGTATGGTAGCCTTTACTATTCTGCTCGGAATTGCTAATGCAACAACGATAAGAGTTAGTCACCAGTTTGGAGCAAGAGATTTTAAATCGATGAAAATGGCGGCAAATGCTTCCATACATCTCTGTTTGTTGGTGACAATAGTAATGGGATTGCTCTTCGTTCTACTCCGATATCCGGTGATGCACCTTTTTACCGAAGATAAAGAGGTCATTAAAATTGGAGCGGAAATACTTATTGCCGTTGGAATATATCAAATTTTCGACGGAATGCAAGTGGTAGGAGCCGGTATTTTGAGAGGTATAAAAGATGTGAAAATAACTATGTATGCTGCATTTGTGTCTTATTTGGTAATTAATCTGCCGTTAGGATATGTGTTGGCTTTTATTTGTAATTGGGGTCCGTTGGGTATTTGGGCAGGCTTTATTGGAGGATTGTCTACTGCCGCTTTCCTTTTTAGAATCAGATATGTAAGAGATTTCAAGCTTATAGATGGTGGAGATTATGTGGACGATACTATGCGTAAATCTTCCGAATCATGAGTGTTTCAAGCAAAATCTTGAAAAATTATTAGCGTTTTTTCTCGAAAAAAAGGTTCTGTTTTTAAGTAAATAATAATTTTGCTCTTTTATATAGCTGATTTATAAGGCGTTAAATTTGTTTCAGTCGACAAAAAAATAATAAGGAAAAATTTCTTTATTCCATTTTTAAAACGTACCTTTGTAGCGGAATTATCCAATTGTATAGAATTATTTACAATTAATTATATAAACATTAATACAAAAAATCATGTCTAAAGTAACGGTTGTAGGTGCAGGTAACGTAGGTGCTACATGTGCCAATGTGTTGGCTGTAAACGAAGTTGCCAACGAAGTTGTTCTTATTGATATCAAAGAAGGTTTTGCAGAAGGTAAAGCTATGGATATCATGCAAACTGCACAATTAATGGGTTTTGATACAGTAGTGAAAGGTGTAACTAACGACTATTCACAAACTGCTAATTCAGATGTAGTTATTATCACTTCAGGTATTCCTCGTAAACCTGGTATGACTCGTGAAGAGCTTATCGGTGTTAACGCCGGCATCGTAAAAAGTGTTGCAGAAAGCTGCTTGAAATTCTCTCCTAATGCAATCCTTGTTATCGTAGCTAACCCTATGGATCCAATGGCATTCCTTACTTACAAAACTCTTGGTTTGCCTCGTAACCGCGTTATCGGTATGGGTGGTGCTCTCGATAGCTCACGTTTCAAATATTTCATTAGCCAAGCTATCGGTTGCAATGCAAACGAAGTAGAAGGTATCGTAATCGGTGGTCACGGTGATACTACCATGATTCCTCTCGATCGTATCGCTACTTATAAAGGTATGCCTATCACTAATTTCCTTTCTAAAGAGAAAATCGAAGAAGTAGTTAAATCTACAATGGTTGGTGGTGCTACTCTTACAGGTCTTCTCGGTACTTCTGCTTGGATGGCTCCGGGTGCTGCCGCTGCTTCTGTTGCAGAGTCTATAATCAAAAATCAAGGTAAGATGATTACTTGTGCCGCTTACCTTGATGGCGAATATGGTATGAAAGATATCATGATCGGCGTTCCTGTAATCCTTGGCAAAAACGGTATCGAACGTATTGTTGAACTCGAGCTCAACGAAGATGAAAAAGCTAAACTTGCCGCTTCAGAAGCTGCTGTTCGTAAAACAAATAGCGTTCTTTACGAAACAGGTCTTATTAAATAATTGAGTATTTCAATAATATGAATTTAATCGGATGTGCCTTTGGCATGTCCGATTTTTTTTTGTTTAAATCAAAATTTTTCATATATCATTGTGGAAATAAAAAAATGTATTACCTTTGCACTCGTGTTTTCATAGTATTAGATTTGAGGTTAGTAAAAAGATTGTGGTAGCGCTATGCTGCCCTTTCTTGTTTATAGATTATTGTATTTTTAGTGAAATTAGAGTTGATTAAAGTGAAAATTGATAAGGATAGCGTGCTGTATAAAGCCCTTAAAACCTCTATTTGGATAATTAAAATAATTGTACCGGCTTCGTTTATCGTTACATTATTGCAATATTGGGGCGTTGTTGAATATATAGCACTTGTTTTTACTCCGTTGTTTAAATACTTAGGGCTTGAAGGTCAAGCATCTATCGTTTATTTCTCCAGCGTATTGTTACCATTATATGCACCGATTTCTATCATCGGAACGCTCGCTTTAGACCTTAGGCAAACTACAATTCTTGCTTTGATGTGCCTCATTTCTCATAATTTGATTGTGGAATGTAGCGTGCAAAAATTAATCGGCATGCCCGCTTATGTATCTGCACCACTTAGAATTGGTTTCAGTATTCTTGGAGGCTTTTTACTTAATTTGATTTTGCCCGATTCACTCTCCCTTATTAAGTCTTCAGTAGCCGTTGCTACCTCTGAAGACGTATCTTTTTTTGCTACTTTATCCAATTGGGCGATTTCTACTCTAAAGCTATGCTTTAAAATATGGATAATTATTACTGCGTTGATGCTACTACAATATTTTTTGAAAAAGTGGGGTATTATCGATAAGTTACAACGTATGCTCGGGGGCTTTATGAGGTTCTTAGGATTATCAGCGGAAGTCTCTTATATTTGGCTTGTTGCACAGACTGTTGGGTTGGCTTATGGAGCCGGAATAATGAAACAAATATTGGAAGAAGAGGGTGGTAATGCTTCGGATTATCGCGGGTTAAATAGGCATATTGCTGTAAATCATTCTCTTATAGAAGATACCGCAATCTTTATGATGATGGGTGTTTCTTGGTATTATTTGATTATTCCGCGTTTTATTTTTGCTTTGATTATTGTGTGGATAGGCAAATTTTTTGATAAGAGAAAACTGAAAAACGAAAGGTAGTCTGTTTTTGTAAAAAAGTGTGTATCAACGATTAAAAACATAGAGAAAAAGAATTAGCTATTATTATGATGAATCAAATTTTAACCGTGTGTGGTATATTGTGCGTATTTTTTGCCGTAATCGGAATTTTTTTGCCGGTTTTACCTACTACACCATGGCTTCTTTTGGCTGCTTGGCTCTTTTATAAAGGTAATCCGAAAATGAGAGTGTGGCTTTTGAATAATAAGTATCTCGGACCATACATTAATAATTATGTAAGGTATAAAGCTATTCCTCTTAAATCCAAAATAGTTTCTATCTCTTTGCTTTGGGTGACGATACTAATTTCCGTATTTTTAGTAAGCATGCTTTGGCTACGTATTTTGTTATTGTGTATTGCTTTGGCAGTTACTATTCATTTGTTGATGATTAAAACACTGAAATAAACAGTAGTCGCCGCCAGCGCAGCATTCATACCGCCAACACTCGCGCCCACCACCTCGGCAAGAGTAGCCACACGCTCCGTCATCTCTAGCGGTTTCTCTCTTAGGGTCATCGCATAGCTCAGCTCCTTGCGCGTAGGCTTACGGAAGTAGCCCACAAGCCCCTCCGCCTTCGCTACGTACACCTTCCCGTGGTCTCTCTTCCACGACTTTATCTATTCATTACTAACCTCTACCATTATGAAAAAACATTTTAAAAACGTTACACTCTATTTTATCGCAACAAATAGTAGCTACTCTTTTTATTAATTATCAGATGCTTAAGTTTAATTCAAAAATGTTGAGAATTAACAATTTTACTCTATATGCATAAATCTTGACAGTGCCAATCTTAAATTTATTCTCTATATATTCCTTAAATGCTACGATAATCCTTAAATGTTATGATGGTTATTAATTATTGTGAAGGTTCTTAATTACTCCGATGTCTACGATGTCTACGAGGATGAATCGAGATATACAATAAAAAAATTATTTACTATTATTATAATGTGGAATATTAAATAACACCGCCTTGGGGCTCGATGATTTTTATGGTAAAGATATCTCATTGTATCCATTTTTTTTCTCTGTTTCCAGGTAGATAGGAAAATTTTTCATCAAAACATTCTGATTTTTCTCTTCATTTAGCCGATTTTTTGCTTGTTTTTGTATCTTAACTCCGATTAAGATGCCATTCTAAAGTTAAAAATCACCTTATTTCCCTTCTTATTCTCCATTAAATAATCTCAGTGTTTACTCAAAATTCTTCGAAAACGCGAAAAACTACCATGTAAAATACATCAAATATATCGTGAATAGAGGTGTTTTTAGGCGAATTACAAATTTTATTCAAGAATTTTTTGGGCTTTTTATATCTGAAAATCAGTGCAATAAAAAATATTTTAAAAAAAAGATTGGAAATAATTTGCAGGTATAAAAAATAGCAGTACCTTTGCATCC
>SAMEA3663257__coassemble_585_pt1 | contig 15499 bp, 13 predicted proteins | sample SAMEA3663257__metabat2_low_PE_016 | metagenome-assembled genome bin SAMEA3663257 (sample SAMEA3663257) | pig gut metagenome | biome: pig gut; feature: pig-associated habitat; material: faeces | place: China | collected 2013 | reverse complement strand
TAGAATACATGCCTGTCACGCATGGGGTCGCGGGTTCGAGTCCCGTCCATACCGCAAAGAGTGTAAATCTTTTGGTTTACACTCTTTTTTTATGTCCAAAAAAATGCACCAAAAAAGCACGAAAAAAGGAGACATAATCAATACCACATAAATACATTATATGTAAATAAAAAATTAATTATTATTTTTTTTGCTCGCAGGAAAAATTATTACCTTTGCAAGATAAAAATAATTATTAATTTTTGAGACTATAACACCTAAACTAATATGGCAGAGAACAAGAAAGAGATGGAGCGAGCAGAACTCCATAGAACTATATGGGCAATTGCTGATGAGATGAGATGAGCAGTAGATGGATGGGATTTTAAGGCCTACATACTCGGTATGCTCTTCTATCGCTATATAAGCGAGAACATCACTAACTATATCAACAAAGGCGAATGGGATACTGGCAACACCGATTTTGATTACGCCACTTTGGACGATGCCATTGCGGAGAGCATACGCGAAGAGATGGTGGGCGTGAAGGGTTTCTTCATTCTACCGAGCCAACTCTTCTGTAATATATGCAAGGTGTGTGATAAGGATGCCAACCTTAATGAGACTTTGGAGAAGATTTTTAACTCCATTGAAGCGAGTGCGAAGGGAACTGATAGTGAGGATGATTTTAACGGACTGTTTGCTGATGTTGATGTTAATTCAAATAAGTTGGGAGCAACTGTCATCAAGCGAAATGAGAAATTAGTGAAACTCCTTCGTGGCATTCAACAGATGAACCTCGGTGACTATCAGGATAATACGATAGATGCTTTCGGTGATGCCTACGAATATCTGATGGGTATGTATGCGAGCAATGCTGGTAAGAGCGGTGGCGAGTATTACACTCCACAGGAGGTAAGCGAACTCCTCACCCGTCTGGCAACTCTCGGCAAGACCGAAGTCAATAAGGTCTATGACCCTGCTTGCGGTTCCGGTTCGCTACTGCTCAAAGCTGCAAAGATACTCGGCAAGGACAATGTTCGTCAAGGTTTCTATGGTCAGGAAATCAACCTTACCACTTATAACCTCTGCCGTATCAATATGTTCTTACACGATATTGACTACGATAAGTTTAATATCGCCTGCGAAGATACTCTTCTCTCGCCACAGCATTGGGACGATGAGCCATTTGAAGTTATTGTTTCTAACCCTCCATATTCTATCAAGTGGAAGGGCGACGATGATATTACTCTCATCAACGACCCACGCTATGCCCCTGCCGGTGTTTTGGCACCAAAGTCAAAGGCAGACTTGGCATTCATTATGCACTCGTTGGCGTGGTTAGCGACCAACGGCACGGCAAGCATTGTTTGCTTCCCGGGCATTATGTATCGTGGTGGTGCAGAGAAGAAGATACGCCAATATTTGATTGATAATAACTATATAGATTGCATCATCCAACTCCCTGATAACCTCTTTTTTGGAACTTCTATCGCTACCTGCATTATGGTATTGAAGAAGAGTAAAAAGGATAACTCTACTCTCTTCATAGATGCCAGCCGTGAGTGTGTGAAGATTACCAACAACAATAAACTCTCCCCGGAGAACATCCGGCATATCGTTAATTACTTCGCTGAAAGAAAGAATGTTGATTATGTCTGCAAGTTGGTGGCGAACAATGTGGTGGCGGAGAACGACTACAACCTTTCTGTTTCTACCTATGTAGAGCAAGAAGATACTCGTGAGCAGGTGGATATTGTGAAACTCAACGAGGAGATTGCACAGATTGTGGCAAGAGAGAACGAGTTGAGAGCAGAGATTGATAAGATTATTGCTGAAATTGGGGGATAAGACTATGAGCAGATTAGAACCGACGAACGAAGCGAGTGCAATGCAGAAAGAGATTTCTACAATTGCCGAGCAAGGAGGAGGAACGACGAAAGTCGAACAACTCATTCAGCAGTATTGCCCTGATGGGGTTGAGTATAAGAGATTGGGTGATGTATGTTTAATGGAGAGGGGAACTTCTGCAACAAAAGGAACTATGCAAGAAGGCGATATCCCTGTCATTTCAGGAGGACGACAACCAGCATTCTATTGTAGTCAATCAAATAGAGAAGGTAAAACAATTACCGTTGCAGGAAGTGGTGCGGGTGCTGGATATGTTCAATACTGGGACAAACCTATCTTCGTTTGTGATGCATTTTCAATAAAGGGTAACGATAGTCTAAATACCAAGTTTATTTACTATTTTCTGTCAAGCATCCAAGAAAAGATATATGCAACCAAGAAGGGCGGAGGCGTGCCGCACGTTCATATTTCAAGCATAGATAAGTTTGAAATCCCTGTCCCACCATTACCTGTTCAGGAAGAAATAGTAAGAATATTAGATACTCTAACAGAACTGCAAACAGAACTGCAAACAGAACTGCAAAAAAGAAAGCAGCAATATGAATATTATAGAGATAAATTGCTGTCTTTTAGTGATTTAGGTAATCGGGGGGGGCGAAATGTAAGCGTTGAGTGGAAGAAGTTGGGAGATGTTGCAACCATCAAGACAGGAAGAAGATTTGTCAGAACAGACATTCGAGAAAGTGGTGTCCCTTGTTTTCATTATGGAGACCTCTACACTTATTATGGTCTTACAGCAATCCAAACCAAAGGTTATCTTGATGCAGAACTGGCAAGCAAGTTAAGATTTGCACAACCTAACGATGTGGTTGTGGTCTGTGCAGGTGAAAATGATATGGATATTGGTGTGGGTGTTGCTTGGTTGGGTAATGAGCCAGCAGTGGTGCACGATGCTTGTTGCATACTCCATCACAATCAAAACCCAAGATATATATCACACTTTTTGAGGACACACAACTACCATCTTCAAATGAAGAAATATGTCAAGAATGGTAAGATTTCATCTCTCCCTTCTTCTGGTTTGGCGAATGCTCTAATACCCATACCATCTCTTGAAGAACAAGAAAGGATTGCTACCATACTTGATAAGTTCTACTCCCTAACCACCGACATCACCGCTGGATTACCGGCAGAGATAGAGGCAAGACGTAAGCAATACGAATACTACCGAGATAAATTATTGACCTTCAAGAAAAAGTAGATATGAAAAGCAAAAAAGGTGTTATTTACATATTGACCAATCCATCTTTCCCTGATTTCATAAAGATTGGATATGCGAGCGACCTTGAAAAGAGACTCTCTCAACTAAACAGGAGCGAAACCATTCCGTTTGCGTTCAGAGCATATGCTATCTACGAGGTAAGCAGCACTCTTACCGACAAGCAGTTACATAAACTCATAGACACGCTGAATCCTGACCTGCGAACCATTGAAACCTTTGATGGCAAGAAAAGAGAGAAAGAGTTCTACGCTATGACACCGGAAGATGCTTACTTGTTGTTAGAATGTATTGCCAAGATAAGCGGAACAGAAGATTGCCTAAAACGAATGAAGCCGGAAGGACACGAAGAGGAAGACGAGAAAGTGGCAAGAGAAGCGGAAGAGGCAGTAAGACGAGGTCCGTTCAAGTTTAGCGAATGTGGCATTCCTGTCGGTAGCGAGGTATGCTTCATTGAAGACCCTTCTATCAAGGCAATAGTTTTGGATGACAGACATATACAATATGGCAACCAGACTACTTCGCTATCCGCATTAGCAAAAGAGTTAAAGCATTTTGACCATCAGGTTCAGGGAACCCTCTGGTTCTCCTACAAAGGTGAGGTGCTTAACGATTTGAGATTGCGATTGGAAAAAGAACAAAAGGCATAAGACTATGGCATATAACATCATTGCAGAAAACGAAGACTACACGATTGTGAGCGACTATCAGGTGATTTACCGCAAGAGCGATAAATACCAGACGGAAGCCCAATTGGAGAAGGAGTTTATTAAGACCCTCACCGAGCAGGGATACGACTACCTAAATATCCATAAGGAACAAGACCTCGTGGATAACCTCCGTGTGCAGTTGCAAAAACTCAACGGCTACACTTTCACTGACAGCGAATGGAAGCGTTTTTTCAATGATGTAATTGCCAACCAAAACGAAGGCATTGAGGCAAAAACCGCCAAGATACAAGAAGACCATATCCAAGTCCTCAAAAGAGACACTGGCGAAACAAAGAACATCTACTTAATTGACAAGAAGAATATTCATAACAACTACCTCCAAGTCATCAACCAATACGAAGAGGAACAAGGAAATCACGATGCTCGCTATGATGTTACCATTCTCGTCAATGGTCTGCCACTTGTTCATATAGAATTGAAGCGAAGAGGGGTTCAACTCAAAGAGGCATTTAACCAGATTGACCGCTATCAGAGAGATAGTTTTTGGGCAGGCAGCGGACTGTATGAATATGTGCAGATTTTCGTCATTTCCAACGGAACCAATACCAAATATTACTCTAACTCCACCCGCTTCAACCACATCAAAGAGCAGGAGCGAACTAAAAATAAGGGCAAGAAGACCAGCAACTCGTTTGAGTTTTCGTCATTCTGGACGGACAGCAACAACAAGACTATCAATGACCTGATTGACTTCACACGCACTTTTTTTGCAAAACATACATTAATAAATGTCCTCACCAAATATTGCGTATTTACAAGTGAAAGGATGCTCCTCGTTATGCGTCCATACCAGATTGCAGCAACAGAGCGTATTATCGGACGCATAAATGTTGCTAACAACTATAAGCAATACGGCAAGACAGAAGGTGGCGGTTATATATGGCATACAACGGGTTCAGGCAAGACACTTACATCATTTAAGACCGCTCAACTCGCTTCACGCCTTGATTATATAGACAAAGTGCTATTCGTGGTGGATAGAAAAGACCTTGACTACCAGACGATGAAGGAGTATAACCGATTTGAAGAAGGAGCAGCTGACAGCAATACCTCAACATCCGTCCTTCAACGGCAACTTGAAAACAAGGATAAGAACGGCGGTTATCACGACTACCGTATCATTATCACAACCATACAGAAACTCTCTATCTTCATACAGAAGAACAAGAACCATCCTATATTCCAACAGAGAGTGGTGATAATATTTGATGAATGCCACCGAAGCAATTTTGGAGAAATGCATAAAGCCATCACCAAGAACTTCAAAAAATACCATATTTTCGGTTTCACAGGCACTCCTATATTCGCTCAAAACACAAGCAGCGGTGGAGATATGAGACTAAAAACTACACAACAGGCGTTCGGCGATAAACTCCACACCTACACAATTGTAGATGCTATCAACGATGAGAATGTCCTTCCATTCCGTATAGACTATGTGAATACCCTTAAAACGAAGGATGACATACTTGACAAGCAGATCTCAGCGATTGACCGAGAGCGTATTATGTCTGCTCCCGAAAGAGTGAAGGAGGTGGTGAAGTATATATTGGAACACTTTGACCAAAAGACTAAAAGAACATCATACTACTCTTATCGTGTTGCCCAGAACATAGAGCAGATGGCAAAGGCGAAGAAGGGAGAAGTCAAAGAGAACAAGATAACGCAAAAACTGGCGGGATTTAATGCTATGTTTGCAGTTGCCTCCATAGATATGGCAAAGGCATACTATAACGAGTTCAAGGCACAGCAATCTCATCTGCCGGAAGCACAGAGATTGAAGATTGCTACTATCTACTCATACGGAGTAAACGAAGAGGAGATAGACGGCCTACTCGTTGAGGAGAACCCGGAGAGCACCACCAAACTTGACCAACCAAGTAGAGACTTTTTGGAGGGCGCTATCAAGGACTACAACCGGATGTTTTCAACCAACTACGATACTTCAAGCGATAAGTTCCAAAACTACTACAAAGACTTGTCGCTACGAATGAAGAATAGGCAAGTGGATTTGTTGATAGTGGTCAATATGTTTTTAACAGGTTTTGATGCCACTACACTTAATACTCTGTTCGTAGATAAGAACCTTAAACAACACGGACTTATACAGGCATATAGTAGAACCAACCGCATACTCAACTCGGTGAAGACCTTTGGCAATATTGTATGTTTCCGCAACCTCCAACAAGCGACTGATGATGCGATTGCTCGGTTCGGTGATAAGGATGCTGCGAGCATTGTTCTACTCAAAGACTTTAAATCATACTACGAAGGATACGATGCCGACAGTGGTAAGCATTGCTATGGATATAAGGAACTGGTGGAAGAACTACAAGAGCAGTTCCCGGATGGATACAAACCTCTCGGCGAAGAGGAAGAAAGACGCTTCATTACTCTCTTTGGTAGTCTGTTGAAATCTATAAATGTATTGCAATCATTTGACCAATTTGAAGGTCAGCAATTGCTATCCGATGGACAGATGCAGGACTATCAGAGCAACTACCTTGACCTTAAAGATAAATGGAGAAAAAGAGGTAAGGGTGAAAAAGAAGTGGTCAATGATGACATCATATTTGAAACCGAATTGATAAGGCAGGTTGAAATAAATATTGACTACATATTGCTTTTGGTGAAAAACTACCACGATAGTAATTGTAAGAACAAGGAGATACTCGTTAATATCAGAAAGGCGGTAAGTGCGAGTATGCAGTTGAGAAGCAAGAAGGAACTCATTGATGATTTCATTGCGAGTGTCAATACCGATACTGATGTTGATGAGGCGTGGGAAGCGTATGTAAAGCAGCGTAAGTCGGACGACCTGAATGAAATTATCACAAGCGAGAACTTGAAAGCAGACGAAACCGCCAAGTTCGTAGATAATGCTTTCCGTGATGGAGTGATACGCACAACAGGAACAGACATAGACAAGATACTCCCGGCTATGTCCCGCTTCGGTGGTGATGGCAACAGACAGGAGAAAAAGAAAACTGTGATAGAGAAGTTGAAGGTATTTTTTGAAAAATATTTCGGCATAATATAAATAAATAATTATTATTTTTTTGCTTGCCGAAAAATTATTACCTTTGTAATACAAAAAAATAATTATTTTTTTATTTATCCACTCTTTTAATATCTCAATAATGAGAAATTTAGAAGAAGTGATAAGAGATGTCATACCATAAAGAGTGTAAATCTTTTGGTTTACACTCTTTTTTTTTAACAATATAAATTCTGTTATCTATGAATGATAAAGCGAAAGGATACCTTTTTGGAGCAATTTCCGCTATCACATACGGAATGAATCCGCTATTTGCATTGCCGTTATATTCCGATGGAATGGAGCCTATATCCGTGCTTTTTTTCAGATATATTTTTGCCATTCCGATGTTGGCGTTATTGCTTTATTTCAGAGGACATGGTTTTGCCGTCGAGCGCAAGCAGATATTTCCACTTTCAGTGCTCGGCTTGCTCATGGCAATATCTTCTATTACGCTCTTTAAGAGCTACTTATATATGGATGTTGGCATTGCATCTACACTCCTTTTCGTTTATCCTATCATCGTGGCTTTTATCATGGTGTTTTTCTTTAAAGAGAAGTTGTCGGTGCAGATAGTGCTTTGTTTGATACTTGCATTGACGGGTATTGCTCTGCTCTATAAAGCGGAAGACGGCACAACACTCAGTGCAACAGGCACTTTATTAGTGTTTGCCTCATCTCTATCTTATGCGGTGTATATTGTATTGATGAATAAATCCACACTGAATAGGGTACCTACTATTAAAGTAATATTATACGTACTCTTTTTCGGCTCTATTTTGCTCACGGGAGTGCTCTTGTTTCAAGGTTCGATAACGCTCCCTACGCGCCCTTATCTATGGTTAAATTTGGTGGCACTCGCTGTTTTCCCTACAATTATCTCGCTTGTATGCACCACGTATGCCATCAAATATATCGGTCCTACACCCACCGCCATACTCGGAGCTTTAGAGCCGGTAACGGCCGTGATTTTCGGTATTACAATTTTTGGAGAAACCCTCTCCGTGCGCGAATGTATCGGCCTTGTGTTGATAATAGTTGCCGTTTCTATGGTTGTCGCAGGTAGCAATATCTCCGATTATTTGGTGCGTATCCGTAAGATGTTTCCAAAACTTAAGTTCCCGCGCCATTGAGGTGTCCTCCTTTTTCCCTCGCTTTTTTCCGCCCGGCAATGGATTTCTTGCTTTTTTTTGCATTTGAAATGTTAAATTTTGCCGTGTCATACCCCTTTTTGTATCCTTCCCATATATTTATTTTATACTTAGTATTATAGGCAATATATTGATAATCAGTATTATATATTCTCAAGGAAAAATTATTTTCAAAAAGTTCAGTTGTGTGTATTGCATAGTACATATAAATACGTAACTTTGCATTGTTGAAAGGGAAAATCCAAGCACTTTATTATCGTTTATCGATAAATATGCAGTTTGATGATATTTCCTTTTAGCGTAATAATAAAAATACGTATTTAATAAAAATGCGTATATAGTAAAACCAATTAATTAAAAGAAAAGATGGCAAATAAAAAATTAACCAAATCCGTAGATAAGAAAATAAGCGGTGTACTCGCCGGATTGGCAGAGTATTTCGATGTAGATGTTACTCTTGTTAGAGTAGCGTATGTGTTTCTAACTATTTTTACATGCTTTGCAGGTGTTATCTGCTACATCATTATGGCAATAATAATACCTAATGCATCGTCAAATTCAGGTAATACTACCGAAATTCAGTGATTTATTATGATATTATTAAAGGATATTCATAAGACTTATTACACTTCAACGCCTTTACACGTATTAAAGGGGATAAATTTGCAAATAGAGCAGGGTGCTTTTGTATCCATTATGGGGGCATCCGGCTCCGGCAAATCCACTTTGTTGAATATCCTCGGTGTTTTGGACTCTTACGATCAAGGTGAATATTGGCTTGATAACAAATTGATAAAGAATCTATCGGAGAAAGAGGCTGCACAGTTTCGCAATCATTACATCGGATTTATATTTCAGAGTTTTAACTTGTTGAATTTTAAGACTGCGCAGGAGAATGTGGCTTTACCTCTTTATTATCAAGGTGTTTCTCGTAAGAAACGTAATATGATAGCCATGGAGTATCTGGAGCGCGTCGGACTGACTGATTGGGCTAATCACTTCCCTAATCAGCTCTCCGGTGGGCAAAAACAGAGAGTTGCTATCGCTCGTGCCTTGATTGCTAAGCCTCGTATCATCTTGGCTGACGAACCTACCGGAGCCCTCGATTCTAAAACGTCGCTCGATGTTATCAATCTCCTTCACGACGTCTCTAAAGAGGGTATTACGATGATTGTAGTTACCCATGCCCAAGAAATCGCTGATAAAACAGACTCTATTATCCGACTCAAAGATGGTATTATTGTAGAGTAATCATCTTATTATTTTATACATTATCTATAATGAAAGATATTCTGGAAGAAATATTTGCATCATTAAAAAGTAATAAATTACGTACTTTCCTTACAGGCTTTGCTATCTCATGGGGTATTTTTATGCTCGTTTCTCTGCTTGCTTGTGGTAACGGACTGAAAAATGCTATGCTCGGTAATTTCGATTACATGAGTAGGAATGCCGTGTCGGTATATGGCGGATATACTTCCAAACCTTATGGTGGTAAAAAACAATGGAGAAAAATCGACTTTACAGAATATGATATCAATTTCCTTCGAAAAAGTATAAAGGATATAGAGTATTTCTCGGCTGTTGCCGATGTTAATAACGGCGTATTATACTATGATAACCTCGAAAATAGTGTCTCTATTAGCGGTGTTGAACCCGACTATAAGGAGATTCGAGTTTTCAATATGGTGGCAGGGCGTTTTGTTAACGATATTGACAATAAAGAGTCGCGTAAAGTAGTGGTTATAGATAAAGATTTGGCTGAGAAAATTTTTCAACATCCCGATAGCGCAATAGGTAAAAATGTAAAACTCACTAACGATATTTACTTCAATGTAGTAGGTGTGTATAATACAAAAGGTAGAAACTACCAATCAGAAGTTTATATCCCCCTCTCTTCTGCAATTACGATATATAACCCTTCCGGCAGAGTAGAATCTATTACTTTTACACTTAACGAGAATAGTGCCGATATCGATTATGCAGAAGAAATTAGAGCCAAATTATCAAAACATTTAGATTTCGCCCCGGATGATTACAATGCCGTGTGGATTAGTGATTTTAAATCGTCGTACGAGCAGAGTAAAATGATTTTTGGCGGCCTATCTATGTTTATTTGGATTATCGGTATCAGTACGTTGATAGCCGGTATTGTAGGTGTGGGTAACATTATGTTGATAACGGTAAAAGAGCGTACCCGTGAATTTGGCATTCGAAAGGCATTAGGCGCTACTCCGGGTAGTATTATCCGTATGGTTGTTGCCGAAGCTGTAGCTATTACCTCTATTTTCGGATATATCGGTATGCTGCTCGGTATGGGGCTCTCCGAAATATTATGTCTTATTTTCCCCGAAAACCCGCCTTCAGCCGAATCCGGTCCCGCTATGTTTGCAAATCCGTCCGTCGACTTGTCGATAGTTATTTCCGCTACTATAGTGCTTATTGTGGCAGGCGTTCTTGCCGGTTATTTCCCTGCTCGTAAAGCTGTGAGTGTTAAACCTATAGAGGCTATGATGGCAAAATAATTCTTTGTTATGCGTTGGTTTGATTTAGATAGTTTTCAAGAAGTTGTACATACTATTACACGTAATAAATGGCGTAGCTTCTTTACCGCTTTCGGAGTATTTTGGGGTGTATTTATGCTCGTAGTCCTCCTCGGTATCGGAATGGGCTTTAAAAATTTCTTTATGAATAGTATGGATGGTATGGCTACAAACTCTTTGTATATAATGGCTCATACCACCTCCGAACCTTATAAAGGCTTTCAATCTAATAGAAATTGGTCGCTCCATACAAAAGATTTGAATATCATTTCCGCTCGGGTCAATGGCATTAAATATATCTCTCCTTTCGTTTGGCTCCAAACGTCCAATCAAGTAGTGCGAAATACAAAAAACGGCAATTACAATATTATGGGATATGCCCCATCGTATTTGAATATCTTTCCACATAAAATAGTCGAAGGTAGATATATAAATGATATCGACATCAAAGAGTGCCGTAAAGTATGCGTGATAGGCCGTAAGGTGCTTAATGATTTGTACTTGCCCGAAGAAAATGCAATAGGTACTATCATCAAAATTGGTGGAATATACTATAGAGTTATTGGTGTAGTAGAAGATAAATCCGACAATATCAATATGTTCGGACGATTGGAGAGTATGGTACTTCTGCCATATACCACTCTGCAACAAGCTAATAATATCGGCGATGCAATTCACGGCTTAAGCATAGCTTTTGACGACGATGTCGATATAAAGGAGAAAGAAGAAGAAGTGAGGAGCGTTATTTTCGAGGTAAATATGATTTCTCCTACCGATAAAAATGCTATTGGATGTTTTAATATAAAAGAGATATTCGATAATTTTCGCGTTTTTAGCCTCGGTTTATTGGCTTTGATATGGATAGTAGGTATCGGTACTTTGATGGCAGGGGTGGTTGGCGTTAGTAATATTATGCTGGTAACGGTTAAAGAACGCACCCAAGAAATAGGTGTTCGTCGTGCATTGGGGGCTACTTCCGCATCTATTATCAGGCAGATTCTTGGCGAGAGTATTTTACTTACCACTATCGCCGGTTCTATTGGATTGATGTTGGGTGTGGTAGCACTTTCCATCGTAGATAGTATTATTGTTGGCGCTGCAGATGTGCCTCTCGAAAGCCCTCAAATTCCTTTTGCAATCGCATTAAGTGCACTTATCGTTATCGTCTTATTCGGATTATTAGCCGGTTATCTCCCTGCAAAACGAGCCTTAAGCATTAAGGCGATTGAAGCATTACAAGAAGAATAATTTGTTGAGTATTAATGAAATATAAATTTTTTAGATAACATGAAAAAGTTTTTTCGAGTAGCTGTGATAGTAATTATAGCAGCTTTGGTTTTGGCTACTTTTATTTATTTGTTTGTAAAGTCTCGCCCGGATGAAGTTACATACGATGTGGTAACACCATCGGTGCAAACCATCTCACGTAAAACTATTGCTACCGGTAAAATTGAACCGCGTAATGAGGTGGAAATTAAACCCCAAATATCCGGTATTATAAGCGAGATTTATTTTGAAGCAGGTGCTATGGTTAAAAAAGACGACGTCATCGCCCTCGTAAAAGTAATCCCGGAAATGAGTCAGCTCAACGCCGCAGAGAGTAACCTTAATCTGGCTAAAATCGAACTCGACCAAGCTAAAGTAGATTACGAAAGAGCTCAGCGACTTTATGATAAAAAAGTACTCTCTACCGAAGAGTTTGAGAAGGAGACCGTTACTTATAAAAAGGCAAAAGAAAACTACGATAATGCCAATAGTAACTTACAAATTATTCGCGATGGTATTATTAAAAAAGAAGGTCAATATAGCAATACTCAAATTCGTGCTACAATTTCCGGTATGATTCTCGACGTACCTGTGAAAGTGGGTAATTCCGTTATCCTAAGTAATACTTTCAACGATGGTACCACTATATGTACTATTGCGGATATGAGTGATATGATTTTTAAAGGCTCTATCGACGAAAGTGAAGTGGGTAATATTCACCCCGGTATGCCTATAGAGTTATCTGTTGGTGCCCTACAGAACTCTAAATTTAATGCATTACTTGAATATGTATCGCCAAAAGGCACGGAAACTAACGGCACTGTGATGTTTGAAATCAAAGCAGCCGTTGATGTGCCCGATACAATATTGCTTAGAGCCGGATATAGTGCTAATGCCGAAATCATTCTTAAACAACGTACTAATGTACTCTCCGTGCCGGAATATACTGTTGAATTAAATGGAGATTCCGCTTTCGTATTCACCCTTGACAGTGCAAAAAATAATGAACAAAAATTCAATAAAGTGCCGGTAGAAGTCGGCCTTTCAGATGGTATAAATATCGAAATAGTATCCGGTATTGATGAAGATGCTAAATTACGAGGAAACCGTAATGAGAAGAGATGATATAGTGTAAAATTATAAATAATGAGGGAGTTATGAAGAAGAGAGTAACACTAATAATTTTTTGCTTGATGAGTACTGCATTACTTATGGCACAAGCATGGAATCTCGACTCTTGTGTAGCATATGCACAAAAGCAAAATTATGATGTTATGCGAGCACGGATTTCGCTGTTAAACGCCAAGTTATCAGAGCGTAGTGCACGTGTATCAATGACCCCATCTATAAACGCCGGGGTAAGCGAAAATTTTGCTTTCGGACTCGCCGAGGGCGCCAATAATGTTAAAGAGAGTCGCTCTCAGTCTTCAACAGGCTTTAACGCTTCTGTCTCTATGCCTGTATTTACAGGACTTAGAATTACTAACCAAATTAAGCGCACTGCTTTAGATGTGCAATCTGCCATCGCTGATATAGAAACGATTAAAGATAATGTAGAGTTGAACGTTATCGGCTATTATCTGCAAGCTCTATATCAAAAAGAGATGATACGCCTTTCACAATCGCAATGTGATATGGCTAAAGATTTGGTAGAGAAAACCCGTAAATTAGTGGAAGAGGGCGTTAAAAGCGAAAGCGAACTCTATGAAGCTATAGCTCAGCAGGCTCAATATGAACAGCAACTCATTCAAAATCAAAGTAATTATAAATTGGCAATACTCGATTTATGCCAACTGATAAACTATCACGATGTAGATAATTTCTCTATCGTTCCACTTGATATTAACGCTGTTAAAGAAGATAAATTACTCCCTCATCCCGAAAGTCTGTTTTTACAAACAAAAGATAGCCGTCCGAATATCATCTCACAACGAAAGAAAATAGAGAGTGCTGAAATTGCGATAAAAGAGGCACAAGCCGATTATTACCCACAATTATCCCTGAATGCCAGTTGGGGTACCGGTTATTATCATATCTTCAATGCAAATAATCCGGCTTTTGGTAAGCAGTTTGTAAATAACGGCAGTGAGGTAGTCGGTTTTTCGCTCAGTATACCGCTATATAATCGTATGCAAGTAAGGCATAATGTGCAACGCCAGAAATATGCCCTCGAAGAGCAAAAAATAAGCGCCGCAGAAGCCGAGAATCAATTATTTAAAGATATTCAAACGGCTTATTATAACGCCTTGGCGGCAAAAGAAAAATACAAGGCGGCAGAAGCTAATTTCGATTCAGGAAGTAAAGCATTCGAATTTGCTCAAAGCAAATATGATAATGGAAAAATTACTCTATACGAGTACAATGAGTCTAAGTTCAGAATGCAACAAGCCGAAGTAGAGATGCTTCAATCTCAGTATGAATATTTATTAAGAGAAAAAATCCTAATGTTCTACGCTCAATAAAAAATAGTCGCTCCTCATTTTATTGAGGAGCGACTATTTTTTTGTATGAATTTTATACAGTGTAAATCAATGATTTTATCTATTTGTATCTACAATTCCTTTAAAATGTAATCCCTCTCTTGCTTGACTCATTAACGAGTGTACTTCCTTACCATTTTTTAAAATAGTGAATAACTTTTGATCAGTGGCTATATATGGCTCATATACAATATATATGTCTTCACCGGCTACGAGGAAACAAGTAAAATTCATGGCAAGGTCTTTTCTGAAAAACTCTTGATAGTTTTTATATAATACTACATCACCGTATATATTACCATTTTTCTCTAATACTCCAATATAAATATCCTTTCCATTTTGTCCAATTCCTATTGGGTATACATTGTAGCCTCTATTTGTTTTGAAAAGAGCTGTATCTCCAATAATGTGCTCTAATTTTCCATTTCTATAAGTTGCAGCAAGGCAATGAGGGTTGTTTATATCGTTGATAGATGTTACGTATTGAGAGAGCATGATGACGTCATTATTTTCAAATACAAATCCCTTTGCAGTAGCGTTTGAATTAAGAGTAGGGTCATTATGAAATAATAGCTTGTCGTTTTTCCACATACACTGGGTTTTACCATTTGCTGCACGAAGAAATCCTATGTAATAAGTGTCTCCTTTATACTCTTTTACACTTTGGATATATGGATATATAGTCATAGATTCAAACGATGGAGCCTCCAAATCAACGTCATACATTACACCATCCTCCCAATATTGTGGGGTATACGGTTCCATAGTTAAAAAACGGTTGATAGTGTATAAACGAATTTTTCCATTTATACAACATAAATATCCTTCAAACAAATCTCTTGCAATGATATTCCCGTTTTTGCGTAATACCCACGTAGAGTCTTGATATAAACCTTTTTCATTTGTAAATAATTCATATGATAATGAGTACACATCTTTTCCATTAGCACAGACTTTATAAAGCCAACTACATTTATTATCTTCTGTATCTTCTATATAGTATTTACCTCCGATAATAAAGCCATAAAAATTTCCATTATTATTGTCGCGTCCATAATACATCACCCCATCACCTTTTTTTATATCTTTGTATGGATTATTACAGCCAATAAATATCGTGATAACAAGCAGTATCGCCAAAAGTTTTTCTATCGTTTTCATAATATACATCTTTTATTTGTT
>SAMEA3663257__coassemble_523_pt1 | contig 19852 bp, 10 predicted proteins | sample SAMEA3663257__metabat2_low_PE_016 | metagenome-assembled genome bin SAMEA3663257 (sample SAMEA3663257) | pig gut metagenome | biome: pig gut; feature: pig-associated habitat; material: faeces | place: China | collected 2013 | reverse complement strand
ACGGCGGACAAAGCACCTTTGTAAACCGTGAATGGACGGCAGCCGAGCAAAGCGGTATGCGCGTAGAAGTACTCAACTCCGTAGGTCAAGTAGTTGAAGTATTCACTCCAACAACCTTCCCTATCGAAGTAGGTGGTATCTACACAAGTGGCGTATACTACATCCGCGTTACTACCGGTACCGGAGATATCTACTTAGGTAGGTTGATTGTAAAATAATATTTAGCTATTAAAAGTGCTTTAATTTTCATAAGCTAGATTAAATATCGGGGCTGTGTCGTAATGATTGTTACGGCACAGCTTTTTTATTGTCTTCCTTTTATGAGGCAATACTTGCCGGAATATATCCCATAACCTAATTCGCCATAACCCTTTCATCCCCTCAATTGAGGCTTTATGAGGCAATTCCGCCCGATTATATCATATAGCCTTTCAATCATTTTTAAAATACAAATTGTTACTGCCGTAAGTATTGACCCGTCAATTTGCCATGCTTCAATTATTCTTAAAATACCATTTTAAATAATACATTTGCTCTTAAGTCCCTTATTATTACTTATATAAAAATAATTTCCTTATAGATGTGTAATTTTTACGCAAAATATTTGGTGGTATCGAATAAAGGTGTTACCTTTGTCGTGTAAAAATCACACAATAATTACTTGCTAATTACAATTTAGCATTGTTCAAAAAATACAGATATAATAATGGAAGAAAATAAATTTTGCTACAAGTATCCTCATCCGAGTGTGACTACCGATTGCGTCATCTTTGGTTTCGACGGCACTAAGTTGAGAGTTCTCTTGGTGCAGCGAGGTATTGAACCATATAAAGGGCGGTGGGCTTTCCCCGGTGGTTTTATGAAAATAGACGAGAGTGCAGAGCAGTGTGCTTTGCGTGAATTGCGAGAAGAAACCGGACTTGAAGCGGCTTATGTGCGTCAGTTCCATACCTTTACGGCTGTAGATAGAGACCCCCGTGAGCGCGTTGTTACTATCGCTTTTTATGCCCTCGTTCGGTTACAAGATGTGAAGGGCGGTGATGATGCCGCCGATGCTCGTTGGTTCGCTCTTGACGAGATTCCGCATCTTGCTTTCGACCACGACCAAATACTCCGTATGGCAGAGCAAGCCCTTCGTCGCCAAATACATTTCGAACCAATCGGTTTTGAGTTATTGCCCGAAATTTTCACGGTAAAAGAGTTACAAAACCTCTACGAAGCAATTCTCTGCGTGCATTTTGACCGACGAAATTTTTATAATAAGATGAGGCACTTCGGTATGCTGGAGCAAGTAGATGCTTCGGAAATTACATCGTCTGACCCCTTAACCCCAAATTCCGATGTAGAGTCCTCGACTCGTGGCGTTACTAAAAAGCGCGAGGCTTTCGTATTCCGCTTTAATAAAGCCAAGTACGACGAACTCAAGCAAAAAGGCTTCCGACTGGAATTCTAAACAATAGAACGGTTTTGCTACAGAAACCAAACCCACATTTAAAGCCTTCAAACTAAGTTATTAAACATTAGAACATAGACAAGGGAGCGCAGAGGGTGGTCCCCCACGCCCTTCAAACTAAGTTATTATACATTAGAACGGTTTTGCTACAGAAGCCAAATCCACCTCTAAAGCCTTCCAACCGGAATTATAAATTTAACACAGCCCCTCCCCTCTAAAGCCTTCCAACCGGAATTTAAACAATTGAACCGAATAATTTTTGTAAAACAAATAATTTAAATGTATAAAAGGAGAAGTTATTATGAAATCAGTAAAGAACAATACCCCTACTACTGCAGTGTCAATAGATACACTTAACATGCTGTGTGAGAAATATCACGACGAAATCTGCCGTGGTGTAAAACCGAATTACCTACCGAAAATCCGCTTGAGATACGTAGAAGACCAAGGTAAATTCGGGTATGCGAAGTTTGGTGATTTTATTTTAATCGCTGATGACCTATTTGTTTGGAGGCAGGAAAGTAAATTTGCCGATAAAGACAACGAAGATCTTAAAAGTTTGGAATTCAATGACAAATGTGTTCGCCCGGGATATATGTGCAGGTTCCTCTATGCCGGAGTTGATACTAACGTCGTTGATTGCAATGGTGAGCATATCTTTGAGGGTGACGTGCTGGAGATTACCAAGTGTAATAATGCAGAATGTCAGTTTGCGTTGAGCTGTATTAAAGACGGCAGTGATACGGAGATTTATGGCTTTTTACTTGATAATCACTTCCTTTCTCTTGACGAGTGCTTGCAGAATAGTGATATTAAATTGAGGCGTATTGGCACTGCGTTTTTCCGTTTGGATTGGAATCTTTATACAGAAGGGATGCTTGATATTATCCGCAATTTTAATGGGTGGCGTGATACTACCGAGGAGCATGAAGAGAAAGTTTTTAAGGCACAATACACACCGAATTTCGACCAAGAATCGTGGAAATATCATGCCCTCGAAGCCCTCGAAATAGAGTTCGATTGGAGGTAAGATACAGATTATTAGATATTTGAAGAATATATAACTGAACAAAACTCTCGAAATAGAATAGGATTGGCGATAAGAGCCAATCCTATTTCTTCATGTATTTGACCCCAGAGCGAATCTATTGTCGAGGACTACATCTGCCTGCCAATCCTATTTCTTCGAGTAGTGGCCCTATCTTCCTGGAAATACTCCCACGAATTATAGTTGTTATTCTTCAGTGGCAAAGAGGTATTTCTCTCGTAAACCCTCCTCCCGTAAATGCTCTTCCCTAAATGCCTAAAATAATCATACTTTATAATTTTGTAGACTATTTTAATTTATTGACCAATGCATATTTTGTAATACAAAGTAAATCAGTATGTTGCTGTAATTGTGTCAAAAATACAGCCCTGATATTGTTGGAAAAGTGTAAGAATTCACTCTAAAATGTATTGGAAAAGTGTAAAATACATCCTTAAAACGTGTTGGAAAAGTGTAATTTTATCTATTCTCCCCTCGTTGAAATGGATTTTTTGTATTATCTTTGTAGCGTAATAGTTAATATAATAAAAGGTATACGATGATAGTACGGAAGAATGATAAGATTATGCGCGACTTTTTCCTTCATGATAATAGAGCATTGCTTGTTGAGGGAGCACGTCAAACCGGTAAGACATTCAGTATCAGACGAGTGGGAAAAGAGTGCTTCACTAATTTTGTAGAAATAAACTTCTATGAAAATCCCGATGCAAAAGAGTTGTTTTACGAAGCTCGTAGTGCAAAGGATATTTTGATGCGACTTTCTGCTTTTGTTGATATAAATTTGGAGCCTGGTAAGACGTTGATTTTTTTTGATGAAGTGCAAGAGTGTAAAGAAATTGTAACTGCCATCAAGTTTTTAGTTGACGAGGGTAGTTATCGTTATGTGTTAAGTGGTTCTTTATTAGGAGTAGAGCTTAAAGACATCAAGAGTGTACCGGTGGGTTATCTTAGTGTGATGAAGATGTATCCTCTTGATCTTGAAGAGTTTGCTACTGCTATTGGAGTTGGTGCTCAAGCAATTAACATGCTTCGTGAATGTTTTGAATATCGCACACCTGTTGATAATTTTATACATAAACGAATGATGGAGATGGTGCGTCTTTATCTGATTGTTGGAGGTATGCCGGCTGTGGTACAGAAATTTATCGATACCAATAATCTTAGATCTGTTGCAAATCTTCAAAGGGATATTATTCAGCTTTATCGACGCGATATTAGCAAATACGATTCTAATAATAAGTTGCAAATAGAAGAAATTTACGACCTTATTCCTTCTGAATTAAATGCTAAAAATAAGCGTTTTATATTGAAGAGTCTGAATGAAAAATGTAGATTTAGTAAGTACGAAGATAGTTTTGTATGGCTAAAAGATGCTGGTGTTGCTATTGCAACTTATAACGTTGAGGAACCTCGTGTACCTCTCTTATTGAGTAAACAACGTAATCTATTTAAACTATTTTTAAATGATGTAGGATTACTCGCAAGCCAATATGCCGGGGATATTCAAAAAAAGTTACTAAACGATGAAATATCAATTAATTATGGAAGTATTTTTGAAAATCTAGTAGCGCAAGAGTTATATTCTCATGGCATTGCCGGGTATAGTCAATCGCTCTATTATTTTAACAGTAAGAAGCAAGGAGAGATTGATTTTGTTATTGAGCTAAATGGAAAAGTTATTCCTATAGAAGTTAAATCCGGAAAAGATTATCAAAGGCATAATGCCCTTAATGGAGTGCTGTCAAATCCTGAATATTCTATATCAGAGGCAATTACATTTTGCCAAGGCAATGTAGAAGTTGTAGATAAAATAGTGTATTTGCCAATATATATGTTGATGTTTTTAAAGAATAACGAAGAACAAGACATAGAATATAAATTTGATTTAACCGGGTTAAAATAGATTTCACTTCAATAAAGAGTCATTAATGACACTTTTTTGAAGAGACTTTTATGTTGCTGATTAAACATCTTTCAGTTCTTTGTAATGAATAATTTTTAGAAGTACTTTTTCACAAAAGAAAGATATGCAATACTATGGTGTTCAGGCGTTTGTGCGTTGTTGTGGGGATTGATTTTCATTAACTTTACTACCATGTATATATCCCAGTTTCATTTCATAAGCTTTTCTCCAATTGCTCTACAATTTTTTCTTTTTCTCCACTGCCTTTGGTGGATAACCTTATTAGTGGAAGGGTGTATAGTTCGAAAATATGATTTCTTTTTAAATCGCGTTAGTATTGGTTTGTGGTATTGTTATGGAATGTTTAAATCATACAGCCTTAATGAATTGCGGCAGAATTGGTTGTTGTACTTTCCAATCGATACTCATAGGTCTGTCATCTCTTGAAGAGATATAATCCACTAATCCGAAACAATAAAATGGACATGTATTTCCGAATCCATCTTTTTTATCTTCTCGTACAAACAGTATGAATTTCTTGTGGTTTTGAGCTTGTTCAACAAATCTTTTCCCGCTACCGGAATGGGAATCCGTATTTTGTGATTTCATATGAAATTTATTTTCACTTATTACGTAATCATCGTACATTGTAGATGGAGAGAAGTCTTTGTCAGATTTATTCAGTGTTACAAAAAATAGTTCTGTATTAAGTTCGTCAATCTTAAAAATCCCGGATACACTTCCTTGCATTTTCTTTTCTATAGTTTGTCGACCGAAAATTGCAAAAATCTCTTCTCGTGTATAGCAGCCATATTGCTCTAAAGCGGTAGGTAATCCTTGTCCGATGTAGAATGTAGATTGCTCTATGTGTTTTGATTTGTATTCTATAATCTCTTTAATCTCAGAGATATATAAAGGGTATTTTGATAGGTTTTGAAATGCGTCTTCTATGGTTTTAAATCCTATATCATTAATTTTTTTGCCATATAGTGTGTAATAAAATATCGTGGCAAAACTCTTTTCTCTATCGTCGTGGAGTTGAATATCAGAAAGATTATGGATCAAATTATTGACAAATTTAAGATATTCAATACTGTTGGAATGAATTAGATTTTTGATGTTATTATCAAAATATCGAGTATTTTCGTCAGTAGTATAACTACATTTTCCTGCTTCTAATTTCAGTTTTGTCCAACTGTATTTGTCTTTGTAAATAAGTCTGATATCTTGTCCGTTATTTTCGATAAATTCCGACAAGGTAGGTGTGCTGTTGTAGGTTTTGAGTTCGGTTATTAGTCGGCTTTTATTATAGATAGCAGACTTAATATTCTCTAATACATATCGTTGTGTTTTTTCTTCCATATGGATTGAGCATCCGTGAGGAAGTAGAGTAAATCCGTTTTTTATTTGGTCAACAACGCCCTTGTCGTTTTTAACTAATAAGCTACGGAAACGGCTTGCATAATCGTATTTCTTATTTAGCTGAGCAACGAAGTCGAATACAGTAAGTAGATTTTTGCCTGGTGCTAAACGGAGTCCACGTCCTAATTGTTGCAAGAATATTGTCAACGATTCCGTAGGTCTTAGGAATAATACCGTGTCAATTTCCGGGATGTCGATACCTTCGTTAAACATGTCAACTACAAAGAGGTAGTTAATTTCTCCACTTGCAAGTTTTTTTCTAAGTTCATCACGTTTCTCTTCATTGTCTGACGTTAAGTAATCGGCGTTCATCCCGTATGCTTTGAATCTTTCTGCCATAAAATAGGCGTGTTCCTTAGTGGCACAAAAGCAAAGGGCTTTACACTTGTACTCGTCCGGTAGATAATAACTGAGTTTGTTGATTATCAAGCCAACACGCTCTGTATTACAGAGTATTTCAGTGATTTTAGAGGCAATATATTTACCGCCTTGCATTAAATTGTCACTTGTAAGGTCGGTGTCATCGCTAATACATAGGTACTGAAAAGGGGTAAGTAAACCTTCATTTAAAGCCAAAGGAAGTCGAATTTCCGCACTTATCTGATTGTCGAAGTCCGGTAGTAGGCTTACTCCGTCCATACGTTCCGGTGTGGCGGTTAATCCTATGAGTATCTTTGGTTTAAATTGATTTAAGATATCGCGATAGCTATTTGCTGTGATGTGGTGTGCTTCGTCAATGACAATATAATCGTAATAGTCTTCTCCTAAATTACTGAATGTTTGTTCGTATTGAGAATGAAAAGTATTAACGGAAACAAACAGGTGTTCCAAACTACTAGGTTTATATTCTCCAACCCAAAGGTCTCCGAAATTCGGGTCTTGAAGCATGCTTTTATATGTGTAGTGTGCCTGCTTAAGAATTTCTTTTCGGTGAGCAATAAATAAAATTTTATCATTATTAGGGTTGTTTTGACGGAATAGTTTGTAGTCGAAGGCGGAAATAACAGTCTTTCCCGTTCCTGTTGCGGCGACTATTAAATTTTTATAAATGCCATTTTTCCTGATTAATGTCAGCTTGTCGAGAATTTGCTTTTGGTGAGGCAGAACAGTGTATTTGCATAGTTTGTCTAAATCAATTTTTGTAGTGGGCTGTTCTTTTGCTAATTCCCTATATAGTTTTTCTTTTCCTCCTATTTTATAGTCCTCGAAATTCGGACTATTCCAATACATATTAAAGGTGGCAAGAGCGGTTTTGATAATATGGGAATTTTCTACATTAGTTACTCTAATATTCCATTCAAGACCATCGGTTTGTGCCGATTTCGATAAGTTTGAAGAGCCGATATAGGCAGTGCTGAAACCGGAATTCCTTTCGAAAATATATGATTTTGCATGTAGCCGTTCTATCTTAGTGTTGTAAGATATTTTTATTTCCGTATTAGGTAATTCAGATAGTCGCTCTACTGCTTTTGGGTCGGTAACTCCACAATAAGTGGTAGTGATTATCCTTAGTTTGTGATTTGGTTTTTTGCAGAATTCTTTTAATTGGTCGTAGATAAGATTGACTCCTGACAGTTTTAAAAAAGATACTATAATATAAATGTTATCAGCACTTTGAATGTCTCGTTCTATTTCTGTATTTAATGAGATACTACTTTGGCTACCGGTAAATAAACTGCTTGTTCTAAATCCGGTTAAGGGCTTTACCAATTGCTTGTTTGTGGCTTGTAGTTGAGCTTCGGTAGATTGGGATACTACTGCAGAGAGGATTTTTTCGTGTTGAGAAATTTTTTCTTGTTCATTATCTCCGATACAGTCGATAACTCGATTAATAAAATCTGCACGCTCTTCGGAAGAGATGCTTTCGTCCGATAATTTATTTTTTATTATTCTGCTAATGTGCTCAGCAAACATAGAGGGCGACTCTGCAGTGTCGATTTCTTCTTCTTTGCAGACTAACCCTTCGGCTTGTGTATCATCTATATTTGTTTGTATTTCGTTTGTTATGATATTTTCGTATGTACCTTCTTGCAGTTTCATATCGACTTTCTTTTTATTTCATCTCCACTTCCGCTTCTCCCGCTTTTGTTTCTTCCATTTTCGCTTCTCCCACTTTTGCTTCCTCTACATATTTTGGGGATGGACCGTAGGCGTTGGTGTCGGGTTTGCTATCCATGCAGTAGAATACGAGCATGATGATGTTGTATATCCATACTATTATGCCGAATACTAAGTAGTTTAATAATAAGGATATTAATGCACTGAAATCGAAATAGTTGGAATATATTGCTGAAACAAAATATTTGATGGTTATAGCACACACAAAGATGAAGGAGAATATATTGAGTATTAAGCTGATAGCTACCCACCAGCCACTGTGCCCAACATCATGTAGACGGCGCACTTTTAGCGGTATCGTCAGTAAACTTAGTATGTTGCCTATTATCGGGGTTAACAAAATGCCGGAGATGATAACTAATAATTGTGTCCACCAAAATTCAGAGCGTCGTGAGCGTCCTTTCATTTGAAAAATCTTACTCGTGGCAGCGTTTAATGCCTCTACAAATCCTAATGACGGTGTTGCTATTGCCATAATATGTATTTTTTAGGTCAGTTGTTAATGGTTGATTTTATTGTGTATATTTTCTCTCTTTCGAATTAAATAAAGAAAACGAGGTTATTTCTTTGCTCGTACTAGCTCCAGTAAATTTGCGCCTTCATTTGCTCTTTTGCCTATTCTTATAACTCGTCCAACGCATGGTCGGTAATTAGCTTACTGTTCTTTTTGTCTAAGTACTCTAATGTTAAACGATGATCAGAGTCAATATATAGTTTGATGTCGCCTTTATCAGTTTTGAATAGGGTTTCGTATTTGGAACCTTTGTTAAAAGAGCTCATTATCCAATAGTTATCTCCATTATTCCAAGAGTCAACTTTTATTTTTTCTGTGCACGAAGCCGGAGTGCCATATTTTTTTGTTAATAGCTGTTTGAGATGTGTATAATTTTCTTTCAGCTCTTTCCATTCGGATGTATATTCAAATTCTACTCGGATTTTATATACTAAATCTTTATTAGTGAGTGTTTCTACATATAAGTTGCATCGTTTAAAATCGGCAAAATCACCTTTCATCATAGCTTTACCATTTTTATATGCTTCTGATTTTATTTCTTGTTCTTCTTCTTTTGTTAGATTTTCCCATCCGTTTATTTTAAAGCCTTTCTTCTCCATTTGGGCTATATAGCTCTTTAATGTGCCGTTGATAGGTACATTATTGAAAATAAGGTGAGTGTCGTCATTCGGGATTTCTTCTATAATTTCGATCTCTTCTGCTTTTTCTGTAACTTCTTCTATTTCTTCTACTTGTTCTGTTTCTTTGTCCCTCGAAAATAAGTTTTTAATATCTTCAAATGTGCCGATTTTATATAAGCTTGATAATAATATTAAAAATGCGATTATTATCAAGGTTATTGAAATAATTTTCATTATAAATTTAAAAATGCCATCCATAATGTAAAAATATAAAGTTAATTAAATGTTATTGTTTGATTCAATTTGTTTGCCAATACAGTGGCAAAGATACAAATTTTATTTTATCTGCAAATATTTATGTGGGAAATTTTTACGCAAAATCGAAATATTATTAGTGGTCTAAGTAGATGTTACAGGAGTCAAAGTAGTCAGAGTTATGCAATAATGTAATTTCAAGCGTTTATATATAGTCTTTGGTGTTGTTAAAGGCGTCGGATGAGTTAGAGAATTCTAAGAGTCCGGAAGCTTTATGGCGTAAAGGGTATAAAGTGTTGGGGTGTGTAGAAGTTTTTTATTATGATGTGTGTCATTAGAAAATTTTATATTATCTTTGCGTATTGTCTTTAATATTGTCAACTTTAATATCGCTTTATGTCTGTTTGGGATAAAATTAAAGAGTCGTTTGGGAAGGATAATGCCGCTTCTCTGTGGAGCCAAAAAAGAGATGTTGTGAAAAATCCTTCCTGCTATGTGCTTGTAGATGTTGAAGTTGGTGCAGAAGATAAAAAGATTCGTGATATTGGTGCAGTAAGGCATGATGGCTCTGTTTTTCATTCTCCGGATAAGAAAAAATTTTTCACGTTTATCAAGGATGTCGATTTTATTTGTGGGCATAATATTATCCATCATGATGTAAAATACCTGTTTGAACCTAAATTCTCTAAAAATTTTTGCTTTGCAGATACGTTGTATCTTTCGCCTTTGCTTTTTCCGGAACGTCCTTATCACCATTTATTAAAGGATGATAAACTTATTAGTGATCAGATTAATAATCCTGTTAATGATTGCGAAAAGGCGAAGGTATTACTGATGGATGAGGTTGCTCGATGGAATATTTTGTCTAATAATCAGCAGATTATATATTTTTCATTGCTATATAAGTTCTCTGAGTTTGCCGGATTCTTTGATTTCGTACAGTTTGCCTATTCCGATATAGATGTGCATAATTTGGAAGTTATTATCCGTGAGGAGTATAAGGGCTTAATGTGCGAGCATGCTGATTTGGAGGAATTTATCATTAAGAAGCCTTGCGAATTGGCTTATGCACTTTCGTTGATAAAGACTGTTGATTATCATTCTATTACGCCTGCATGGGTGCTGAAGAATTTCCCTGATGTTGAATATATTATTCGCTGTTTGCGTAATAAAAGATGCTCAGAGGGTTGCGATTATTGTAATTCTCAATTGAATATTTTCAAGAGTTTGAATTGCTTTTTCGGGTATGATGCTTTTAGAACTTATGAGGGTGAACCTTTACAGGAAAATGCAGTGAATGCTGCCGTAGATGGGAAATCGTTGTTGGCAATTTTTCCGACGGGCGGTGGTAAGTCGCTGACTTTCCAGTTGCCTGCATTGATGGCTGGTAGGGCAGTGCACGGTCTTACGGTGGTTATCTCTCCGCTGCAATCGTTGATGAAGGACCAGGTGGATAATCTCTCCGCCAGGGGGTTGACCGATGCGGTAACTATAAACGGACTGTTGGACCCGATTACTCGCGCTGAAGAGATTAAACGGGTATTGGATGGCGATGCTTCGCTACTATATATCGCCCCGGAAATGCTTCGCTCTAAGACTATTGAGAGAATTCTCATGGCTCGTCACGTCGTTCGGTTTGTTATCGACGAAGCTCATTGTTTCTCTTCTTGGGGGCAGGATTTCCGAGTGGATTATCTGTATATCGGTAAGTTTATCAGCCAATATCAGAAGAAGAAAAATTGCAAATCTCCGATACCGGTCTCTTGTTTTACCGCTACTGCAAAGCAAAAAGTTATTCAAGATATTCGCGATTATTTTAAGCAGACTCTGAATTTGGATTTTGAACTTTTTGCCTCTAAAGCCTCTCGTACTAATTTGCATTATTCCGTTATTCATGCCGAAACTGATGAAGAGAAATATTTGAAGTTGCGTTCCTTGATTTCTGTATTTTCTTGTCCAACAATAGTTTATGTCTCTCGTACTAAACGTACTTATCAACTGGCAGAGAAGTTGACTCGTGATGGCTATACCGCTTTGCCTTTTAATGGCAAGATGGATTCGGAAGATAAAATAAAGAATCAAGAGTGCTTTATGAATGATAATGTGCGTATTATCGTTGCTACTTCCGCTTTCGGTATGGGTGTCGATAAAAAGGACGTGGGGCTCGTAGTGCATTATGATATATCAGATTCGTTGGAGAATTACGTCCAAGAGGCTGGAAGGGCAGGGCGAGACCCGAATTTGCAGGCTCAATGTTTTGTGCTTTACACGGAGGGCGACCTTGATAAACATTTTATTTTATTGAATCAGACCAAGTTAAGTATTAGTGAAATACAGCAAGTTTGGAAGGCCATAAAGGATATGACGCGTCAAAGAAATCGTGTCTGCTGCTCTGCTTTAGAGATTGCCCGTACTGCCGGTTGGGATGATTCCGTGAGTGATATAGAGACTCGCGTACGTACTGCTTTGTCTGCCCTAGAGCAGTCCGGCTATCTGATTCGCGGAAATAATGTACCCCACGTGTATGCTACTGGTATTACGGTCAATAATATGGATGAGGCTCGAAAACGTATTACCGAGTCGTTGATCTTTGATAAATCTGAAGTAGATAATGCCATTCGAATAATAAAATCTTTGATCTCAGAGAAGTATATCAGTAAAGCCGATAATGCAGAAGCAGAATCCAGAGTGGATTACTTGGCTGATATTCTTGGAATAGCAAAAAAAGATGTAGTGTCGGCAGTGGAACGAATGCGCCAAGAGGGTATCTTAGCGGATTCTAAGGATATTTCTGCTTTCTTGTATGATGACGAGAAAACGGAAACAAAGGCAAAGCGCATTCTGCAACAATATTCCGCTCTCGAAAAGTATCTTTTGGAACATATCCCCGACGATTCTTTGAAAATTTCTTATAAACAATTAAATGATGATGCGCAAAATTCCGGTATCAATTCTTCTACGGAGAAGAGAATTAGAACGTTGCTTTATTTCTTGAAAATAAAAGAGTACGTATCCGGCAGAAATGTTGTTGCTAATGTCGTAAACTTGGATAGATTGAATGATATGGAGCATACACTGAAGCGATTTGAGAAGCGACTTCAGATTTGCCATTATACTCTTGATTGGCTCTATAAGCTTACCCCATATACAAATAATATAGAGAAAAAGAAGTTAGGAGTACAATTTTCTGTTGTAGAATTACTTAACGATATACAAAAGTACGGTGAAGATTTGTTCGGTGTGCTGAAGGATGTGCAACTGGAGGATGTAGAAGAGGCCCTACTATATCTGTCGAAAATTGGAGCATTGAAAATTGAAGGCGGTTTCCTCGTGCTGTATAATGCAATGGATATCACTCGTATAAAGGATAATAAGCTGAGGTATAAAATAGAAGATTACCGTACGTTAAACGAGTTTTATCAGCAAAAAATTCAGCAAATACATATTGTTGGTGAGTATGCCAATTTGATGGTGAAAAGTTATGATGCTGCGTTACAATATGTTCAAGATTATTTTCACATGGATTACAAGCGGTTTATCTCTAAATATTTCAAGGGAGAGCGATGTGAAGAAATCGAACGGAATATTACCCCTATAAGGTATAACAATTTATTTGGTACCCTTTCTGCTAAACAGAGAGAAATTATTGATAATAAAGACTCTAAGTGTATTGTCGTGGCTGCGGGTCCGGGTAGTGGTAAAACTCGGGTGCTTGTGCATAAATTGGCATCGCTGTTGATGCTTGAAGATGTGAAACACGAGCAGTTGCTGATGCTGACTTTCTCTCGTGCAGCTGCCGTCGAATTTAAAAACAGACTTATGGACCTTATCGGTAATGCCGCTCATTATGTGGAAATTAAGACGTTTCATTCTTACTGTTTTGATTTGCTAGGCAAGATTGGTAATCTCGAAGATGCCAAAGATGTGGTGCTTCGTGCAGCCGAAATGATTAATGCCGGGGAAGTTGAGCAGAATAGAATTGCTAAAACAGTATTGGTTATCGATGAAGCTCAGGATATGAGCGAAAATGAATATAGATTGGTTCGCGCATTGATGTCGGCAAATGAGGAAATGCGCGTTATTGCCGTGGGCGATGACGACCAGAATATTTTTGAATTTCGCGGGTCGAACTCTATGTATATGAGGCGGTTGTTGAATGAGTCTTCCGGTACTTTGATGGAGATGGCAGAGAATTTCAGAAGCACGAAGAATGTTGTGAGTTGTGCAAATTCGTTCGTTAAGAACATTGCGAATAGAATGAAGAGCAACCTTATCGTGTCGAAGAAAAGCGATGAGGGATTTGTGAGAGTTACTTACCATAAGTCGGATTTTATGTACGAGCCTCTCGTTAACGAATTACGTAAATCTCGTAATAATAATTCAGTGGCAGTACTTACTCAAACCAATGAAGAGGCTGCAATAATAGTTGCTCTGCTCCGTAAATACCGGTTGCAATGCAAATTGATACAAAGTACGGACGGATTTCGATTTATCAATATGATGGAGATGAGGTATTTTATCAAAAATATTAATATCAACAATACATCTCCGTTAATTTCGGATGACGTTTGGGAAAAAGCTAAAAGTAAGACTTGTGAAAGGTATTCAACATCAGAGAGTTTACAGTATTTTAAACGGTGTGTAGAGGTGTTTGAACATACCAATAAAGTCAAATATCGCACCGATTTTGTAGAGTTCGTTTATGAATCTTCGGTAGAGGATTTTTGTACTTATTCCGGTAATGATATCGTAGTTTCTACAATTCATAAATCCAAAGGCAGGGAGTTTGACGACGTTTATATGCTTATCTCTAAGAAAAATGCCGCTACTGATGTCGACTTGAGGAAGTATTATGTTGGAATTACACGTGCTAAACAACGACTTTTTATTCATACAAATTGCTCGCTATTTGATAATATCGTTGCGGATGAGAGAGTTGTCGACCGTAATAATTACGATATGCCTGATGAAGTTGTGTTGCAACTCTCGTTGAAAGATGTGAATCTAAATTTCGTTAAGTCGCGAAAATCTGAAATCCTTAAATTACGTGCAGGGGATAATTTGAGGTATGACAATTATTATTTTTTTAATGATCAAAACATTAAAGTGAGCTTCCTGTCACAAAAAATGCAGAAAGAATTGGAAGCTTGGCACGATAAAGGCTATTCTGTATATTCGTCTAAAATTAGTTTTATCTTAGCTTGGCGACCGAAAGATGCCCCTAAAGATGAGCCTGAATATGCTGTAGTGTTAATAGATTTGTCATTAACTAAAAGTAATAGTATACCTCCTACTCATTAAGTTCCCCTCTTCTTTTCGATAAAAGTTAAAGTAAGTTAATCTTGAAAAATTCTTTGACTCGTACCTAAGGTCATGAGCTAACTTTGCATTCGCTTAGCAAACAATAATACTTTGCATATCTCGAAGAGCAAGGCTACAAAATAATCGGTCGCCCTCGATGCTCTTATGTCGATGGCATCTGGAATCAAGTCGACCCACAACTTTGGCTCTCCATAATCCAAGTGCCGGTAGAGAAATAACGCAAAATAATGCACGCATGAAATCTGTCATTATTGGCAAATTTTATGCGTGCAAATTTTTTTGCACTCCTGCTCTGAAGCAGTCAGAATGTTTTTTGTGTTATTTTTTAATTGTTGTTATATGCAGATATGCATTAAATTTTTTTTGTTGAAGGTAATGATTTTTTTGGATGTTTTTGTGTATATTTGCAATCGGAATTGTTCACACTTGGCAACAGTTAAATTCATTTTTTTGTGCTGAATTAATGCTGAATTAATAAAATTTACTTAGGTGATTTTTTTGATATAATATGGATAAAGAGTATAGACATTTATTAGTGGGTGGTAGTATGTTGCTTATTATGTTTATTATCCTTGCAACAATCCTTCCGCTTATTGGTGGTATTTTGGTTGTTATTATGCTTTGGTTTTTGTATAAAATCATAAAGGAGCATAAGAAGAAGAAAAGATATACCAAAATGCAAAGCAGTATTGCTCCATCTATTTTTCATGAGTCCTTTATAGGCGATTGCTTCTATACTTTATATCTGGATAAAACCCGCAATATTATTACCATTGTGGTACCTGTTAAGAAAACTTTTTTGCAAGAAGAAGTGTTTGGTTTTGTGTGTTCCGAAGTGTTTGAAACAAAACAATCTTTCGTGGTGGTAGATACATCCAATAACAATATCTTATGCGTTAAAAAGGTGAAAGAGAAGATTGTGAAGAAAATTTACGACATCAAACAAGGCTTGAAGAATGCAGGAATTGTTTTTGATAACTGCGATAGCTTTTCCTTTTTATGTAGATTGAATTTTGTGTTTATTTACGACGATATAAATAAATTTATCATTATAGTAACCCCGGAAGATTGCTATTTCTTTAAATATAAAGATGTTAAGAGATTTTCTTTTGTTGAGAACGGTAATGAGTTGTATCAATTTACTGCTTCTGATGCCGGGAAATATGATGAGAAATTGATGCTGGAAAATCAGGTGAAAAGATTGAAAGCGGGGGCACAACCAAGACCGAAACCTTATTTAAAGAAAAGAATTTTGCTTCGACTCGTTATCGGTGCTGCCGAAGATGCTGTTATCGATTTGCCTGTGTATGGTTTTTATGAAGACCAGCTGACGATGAATGTGAAGAATGATGTTGATTCTATGAAGAGTTATAACGAAATATTAAATGAGGTAAATGAAGTAAATAAGCTGTTTTACAGAATTATAACTTCTCATGGTATTCATTTCGACAAAACATCTAATCAGTCGACCAAAACATATAGTTTCAATATCAAGATATAATAGTGCTTGAACCGATTTATTTGTAATGATTATAACTAACTTAAAATAACAGACAGTATGAAAAACACTTACTCTTTTCTGAAATTTATTATTTTCTCAATTTTGACTTTTGGTATTTATTCCATAGTGAAATGTACCGCAATAGGAGATGATGTTTCTCGACTTGATGGTAAACAAACAATTCCTGCATGGGTAGTGGCATTATTTTTGGGCCCGATAACGTTTGGCATTTTCCCTCTTATTTGGTGGCATAATATATGTAAAAGAATCGGAAATTTACATCCATCGAATAATTTCTCTGCCCTTACTTTTTGGGGATGGAATATTTTTGGCATCGTGCTGTTCGGCCTCGGTCCTTTTGTATTCCTTTTTAAACTATGTGATGCGATGAATGATATTAATTCCGAGCATCGAACCGGTGAAATCGTTAGAGAAGAAACTTCTCGTAATTCCTTTTTAAAAGATCTGAAAAATTCTGTTAAAGAGCAGATGGAGAAGAGTCAGATGCAGAGTAAAACACAAAATGTCAATACTACAGTTTCTCAAGATGATGCTGATAACGGAACTGTGACAATTAATGTCAATTTAGACGATATTCTGGCTAATAATGGTAATGCTACCATGCAATCGGAAGATGGTGAAACAACAATACATATCAATGTAAATATTAGCGAAGACGACCTCAATACTCAAAAATAATACATAAAGTAGTGGGGTTACTTAGGTGACTGCCTGTCATAGGTTACGCCAATAGATTCTCGTACGGCAGAATTTAAATATATGGTTGATTACGCAGCCATTCGTTCATAAACCGGTCGTAAATTATATATCCTTCAGAAGTTTGATATACTAATTCGTTATCTAATAGTTTTCTCAAGGCGCTACTGACACTGCTGGCGGCATGGAGTCGGTATTTACTGATAAATTTCCCTGCCAATGCTTCTTTTACGCATCCTTCTTGTGCTATTGCTTTTAGTAATCGTACGTGATTTGCAGAATATGATTTCAATAAATAAGCATAGTAATAGCTTTGTTCTGATATGATTTGGTTTATTGCATACGTCACTAAATCTTGTTTAATTTCTTTGTTATAGCTGTATAAGCGATTGAGGATATTTTGTATATACCAAGTGTGCCCATTAAATTTGTCGTATATTGTTTTGAATATTTCAGGAGACAATTGTATCTTGTGTTTGGCAAAATGTTCTATTGCAAATTTTGCATATTCTTCTTGGTCGATAGCCTCAATAGTAAGTAGTTGAGTGCTTTGATAAAAAGGTCTTTTTGATGATGCAAACATTTCTTGCATAACGTGTTGTTTACTTCCTGAAAATATAAAATGTACATTGGGCAAAAATTGAATATATGATCGTAATAGGGCTTCTACTCCTTTTTCCGGATATTCTGTAATTTGTTGAAATTCATCAATAGCTATGTAGCATAGTTTTTCTGATGAACTTAGATAATCAAATATTTCTTTTAGCGTTTTTTCTTCATCGTTAGGCGAAATATCTATCGTAACTTGCGGAATTTCTGTAATTTCGTCAAAAGTGAATATTGGACGGCAACTACGAATAAATTTTGTAATACGGCTTAATGTTTTTTGAGGTTCAGAATCTAATTTGCCTAATACTGTGTTAGCAAGTAATTTTACAAAATCACCTAAGCTTTGGGTGGAATAAATATCCATATAGAGTGTAACAATATCCGATTTTTGATTTTTGAGGTTATAGAATACATGTTGAATTAACCCTGTTTTACCAATGCGTCGTGGTGCAATAAGTGTTATATTACGTCCATTGTACAAGGCTTCGAGCATGGTTGCAGTTTCAGCTCTTCGGTCACAGAAATATTTTGGACTATGGTATCCTGTGATTAAAAAAGGATCGTTGGGTTCCATATGATTACATAATTTTCGTTACAAGATTTACGTAACGCAAAGTTAGTAATAAAATTTTGAATAGCCAAAGGGAGTATAAATTTTTTACCTGCATATACTTTACAAGTAATTTTACTCTCAGCAACCATTTGCAAAATTGTTGGCAAAAATTGAACTATACCACAATAGTTGAGATGATTAGGTACAATGAATGTGATTGTTAATATCTTGAATGCTTTTACTTATACTTTGTTTGGTAAGATATGAGGCAAAGCGGCTTTCTGTTCTTCCTATTCTGCGATGTATGGATTGAGGCGGTCATTTATTTTTAACGTAGAAATATGTAATTATTTATGGTCTTCTCTTGTTCTCGAACCATTCACTGTACTCAAATCGCTTTTCTCCAAACTTTATTTGATTGTTTGCGACTCTATTTTTCAGAAATCAAATAAATATTACATATAAATTCCATGCCAAACACAAAATTTCATTATCTATATAAAAGAAAATCCCGCATAACTACTTGAGTTATACGGGATTTATGTATTAGATTTTTATTTGTATATCTTATCTTACTTCACCTCTTCGAAGTCGACGTCGGTTACGTTTTTGTCGTCACCGTTGCCGCCTTGAGGGCCTTGGGCACTACCGTTGAAGCCTTGTCCGCCGTTGAAGTCAGCACCTTGTGGTCCTTGTGCGCCGCCTTGTGCATTAGCTGCGTTGTACATATCTTGACTTGCTGCGTGGAAGGCGTTGTTGAGGGCTTCCATTGCGCTGTCGATACGTGCTATGTCTGCGTCTTTATGAGCGGCTTTAAGGTCTTCGAGGGCTTTCTCGATAGGAGCTTTCTTGTCGGCTGGTATCTTGTCGCCGAGCTCTTTGAGTTGTTTCTCGGTTTGGAAGATAGTAGCGTCGGCTTGGTTGAGTTTGTCGATACGTTCACGCTCGCGTTTGTCGGCATCGGCATTGGCTTCTGCCTCTGCTTTCATACGTTTGATTTCTTCGTCGCTAAGGCCGGATGATGCTTCGATACGTATTGATTGCTCTTTACCGGTAGCTTTATCTTTGGCAGATACTTGAAGAATACCGTTGGCATCGATATCAAAAGTAACTTCGATTTGTGGCACTCCACGTGGTGCTGCAGGTATACCGTCGAGGTGGAAACGTCCGATTGTTTTGTTGTCTCTTGCCATTGAACGCTCGCCTTGAAGTACGTGGATTTCTACTGATGGCTGGTTATCTGTTGCAGTAGAGAATACTTGTGACTTCTTGGTTGGAATTGTGGTGTTGGCATCGATAAGTTTTGTCATCACGCCACCCATTGTCTCAATACCGAGTGAAAGTGGTGTTACGTCGAGAAGAAGCACGTCTTTTACTTCACCTGTGAGCACTGCACCTTGAATAGCGGCTCCTACGGCTACTACCTCGTCAGGGTTTACACCTTTTGATGGGGTTTTGCCGAAGAATTTAGCTACAAGTTCTTGGATAGCAGGGATACGAGTAGAACCACCTACAAGGATTACTTCGTCGATATCTGATTTGCTGAAGCCTGCTGCTTTAAGGGCATTTTCACATGGTGGAATACATGCTTGGATGAGGTGGTCTGCCAATTGTTCGAATTTTGCACGTGTAAGTGTTTTTACAAGGTGCTTTGGCACTCCGTTGATTGGCATGATATAAGGCAAGTTAATCTCTGTAGAGGTAGAACTTGAAAGTTCGATTTTTGCTTTCTCGGCTGCCTCTTTAAGACGTTGCATTGCCATAGGGTCTTTACGAAGGTCTTGTCCTTCTTCTCTTTGGAATTCGTCTGCAAGCCA
>SAMEA3663257__coassemble_519_pt1 | contig 20069 bp, 18 predicted proteins | sample SAMEA3663257__metabat2_low_PE_016 | metagenome-assembled genome bin SAMEA3663257 (sample SAMEA3663257) | pig gut metagenome | biome: pig gut; feature: pig-associated habitat; material: faeces | place: China | collected 2013 | reverse complement strand
TAGAACTGCTGCGACTTGTGCTACTGCTGCTAGGACGACTTACTGATGTAGAACTACCGCGACTTGTACTACTGCTGCTAGGACGACTTACTGTAGTGGAACTACTGCGATTAAAAGAATTTGAAGAATTTACTTCTCTGCCCGTCACCGGTCTTGCTGGTAAAGTAGTTGATGTTCTACTAGTAGAATTACTATTATCTCTTTGTACACTTGTTGTATTTCTATTAGAACTAGTACTAATATTAGAATTTCTACCAGCATTAATAGATGAAGTACCAACATTTCTATTACTTGAATTATTACCGGAAGGACGATTTACAACAGGAGCCTCACCATCCTTCATCGAAACCGAACGAGGAATATTATTAAGATTTCTATTATTATTCGGACTAGTACTTAAAGAACCGGGTTGTCTTCTACCATTTTCACTTCCAGTATTCGGAGTTGAATTACTAGAACCATTATTGATTGAGTGATTATTATCATAATTTACATTACCACGTTCCGGATATCTAACGCCATAATCATTTCTTCTCGTATGATTATACGTATTATAGCTATGAAAATCATGGTGATAATCTTTAGGGCGATGGAAATCGCTGCAATGATGATGGTGATGATGGTGCCAATCATGCATATAACGGTGGTAAGTATGGTGCCCCATGCAATAGTAATGATAATACCAAGAAGGATAATAATTCCAATAATATGTAGAATAATACACTCTATAGTAAGGAGACCAGAAATAAGTATAAATAGGAGGTTGAATTACATATACCGGTTGAATAACATAATTTCTACCATAAATATACTCATCACCAACAATTGTAACTTTAACATTATTATTAGTTTTTCCTTCTACGATAATGGTAGCAACATCTTGATATATATCTTTGTCAAGCACTGCCTGTAAAAGGATTAGATGCTCTCCACGTTCAACAACTTCTACAACTCTTAAAAAATCGACATATCCATCACGATTAAGGTCAAGATTTGAAATAGGATTTTGAGGGTCATTAATCATTTTTTCAAACTCCTCTAAGTTTTTTGCTTTACCAAATGCGATAGCAACAGCCTCCAAATCCAAATTGTCACTAACATCATAACTCTTTGCCTCTACTGTAATACTTCTTTGAGACCATAGCATTGTACTTACCAAGAACAGTGCTACAACAGAAAACATCTTCTTAAACATAATCAATAAATTTATAGAGTTAATACTTATTTTTTTATTATTTAGACTCGGCAAAGGTACAAAAAGTTTATTGTCACTCAAAAAAGTATCATAAAAAATAATGACATAATATGAGAAATATTTAGTAACTTTGCGATTAGAAATTTAGCCTATTAAAACAGATTACTAATAACAAATATCTAATCACATTTTTATGGAACAATTAAAATCTATAAGAGCATTAATGGCAGAGCACCAAGTAGATGCTTTAATAGTACCAGGCACAGACCCGCACTCAAGTGAATATTTAGCAGAATATTGGAAAGAACGCGAATTTATTTCTGCATTTAGCGGATCTGCAGGAACTGCAGTAATTACATTAGACGGAGGATGTTTATGGACAGACTCTCGATACTTTTTACAAGCAACAGAACAATTAAAAAAATCAGGATTAACACTTCAAAAAGAAGGAGAAATCGGAACTCCTACAATAGAAGAATGGCTATGTAATACATTAGGAAAAGGAAAAACAGTAGCTATAAATCCTGAAATGATTTCCGTAAACGGATATAATAATTTACAAACTCAATTACAAAAAGGAGGTTTAAACATCTATACAAAATTTGATTTTATCAAAGCTGTATGGAATAATCGCCCTGAGATGCCAAAATCTCCGGTAATAGGATTTGGAGAAGAACATAGTGGCGAAAATACAACTAGCAAATTAACACGTCTAAGAGAACAATTAGCTAAAAACCAAGCAAATTCAATGTTGATTACAGCACTAGATGAAATAGCATGGTTATTCAACATACGAGGAGGAGATATTGATTACAACCCTGTTAACATCTCCTTTGCTTTAGTTACACCTGATAAAGCTACTCTATTTATAGCAAAAGAAAAATTATCAAATTCAGTAATAAACTATCTTGAAAAATTCGGCGTAACCACAGAATGTTATGATAAAATTTATAGTGTATTAAATACTCTATCATGTGAAACTACAATTGCCATTGACCCTAACAAATGCAATTATGCCTTAAAATTAGCTATTCCTCAAACAGTAACTATTAAAGAAATATCATCTCCTATTGCAAATATGAAATGTATCAAAAACGATACAGAATTGCAAGGAGTATCAAGAGCAATGGTTAAAGATGGAGTGGCATTGGTTAAATTCTGGATGTGGCTTGAAGAACAAATAGAGAAAAAAGAAACGGTAACAGAACTTGATGTTATCGACAATTTACACAGATTTAGGGCAGAACAAGAAGGATTTATTACAGAAAGTTTTAACACAATAGCTGGATATGGCGAACATGGAGCCATTGTACACTATGCTGCAGATGAAACCAGCAATGCTACACTAAAACCGGAAAGCTTCTTATTGTTGGACTCCGGAGGACAATACTATGATGGCACAACAGATATCACCCGTACTGTAGCATTAGGAAAAGTAACTCAAGAGATGAAATTTGATTACACTATGGTATTAAAAGGACACTTAGCACTAGGTTATCAACTATTCCCATACGGAACCAGAGGTGCTCAATTAGATGCTATAGCTCGTCAATTTTTATGGAATTCAGAAATGCAATACGGACATGGTACGGGACATGGTGTTGGTCACTGCTTAAATGTGCATGAAGGTCCACAATCAATAAGAATGAACGAAAACCCTACCATATTAGAAAAAGGAATGATACTTAGTAATGAACCGGGCATTTATCGTGCCGGTAAGCATGGTATTCGTATTGAAAACCTCGTTGTAGTAACTGACTATCCAAACAACGAAAATGAATTTGGTAAATTCATGAGATTTAAAACATTAACCCTATTCCCATACGACACTAAATCTATTGAGATAGGATTATTAAGTCCGGACGAACTACTACAAATCAACACATATCATCAAATAGTATATAAAAACTTATCACCATACCTCAACACAAAAGAGGCAGCATGGTTAAAAAGTAAAACTGCACAATTGTGATGTCGGAATATTTTGCACACAATACAGCAATAATTGATGACAATTGCACTATAGGCAACGGCACAAAGATATGGCATTTTTGCCATATCATGCCGTTTTGCACTATAGGTAAAAATTGCAACATAGGTCAAAACGTGGTAATATCGCCTAATGTTACAATAGGAAATAATGTAAAAATTCAAAATAATGTAAGTGTATACACCGGAGTAATCTGTGAAGATGATGTATTTTTAGGACCATCAATGGTATTCACAAATGTAATTAACCCTCGTAGTTTCATCAATAGAAAAGACGAATTTAAACAGACAATAATACGAAAAGGAGCTACAATAGGGGCAAATGCGACAATAATATGTGGCAACGAAATTGGAGAATACGCAATGATAGGTGCCGGAGCAGTTATCACAAAGTCGGTTAAACCATATGCATTAATGGTTGGCAACCCTGCCAAACAAATCGGTTGGGTAAGCAAAAACGGACATCGTTTGCATTTTGAAAACAACATTGCAGAATGTAAAGAAAGCAAAGAAAAATATTGTCTTCATAATGGAGAAGTAAAAAAAATAGAATAATGGCAAAGCACAATGACTTTGGAAGACATTCTGAAATAATGGCACAAAACTATCTTCAGAATATGGGATATACAATATTAGAAACAAACTGGAGATGTGGACATAAAGAAATTGACATCATAGCAAAAGATAATGATTACATAGTATTTATTGAGGTAAAATCAAGGACAAATGATGTATTTGCCAAACCGGAAGATGCCGTTAATTACAATAAAATAAAAAACATAGTAAGAGCAGCGAACACCTATTTAATATCACATAATATACTCAACGACTCCAGATTTGATATAATAACACTCCTATTAATGCCGGATGGAGAATACAAAATAGAACATATAAAAGACGCATTTATAGCACCATTAGGAGTTTAATTAAAATCAAAACAACACAACAAATAGGGTTGTATTTTCCACGAAAAACTTAATATAAAACAATGAATACAAAAAGTAAACGCTACACTTTCCTATATGCATAAAATTTTGTAACTTTGCAAACTGATAATTAACATAATACATATATAAATAAAAACGCTATATTTATGGGAAGAGCTTTTGAATATCGCAAAGCAAGAAAATTGAAAAGATGGGGTAATATGGCCCGTGTATTTACAAAACTTGGTAAAGAAATTACAATAGCAGCTAAAGCCGGAGGTGGAGATCCTGACACAAATCCACGCTTAAGAGCCCTTATGGCAACAGCAAAAAAAGAAAACATGCCTAAAGAGAATGTAGAACGTGCTATTAAAAAAGCTTTATCAAAAGAATATACAGATTATAAAGAGATGAACTACGAAGGATACGGACCTCACGGTATCGCTATCTTTGTAGAAACAGCGACAGATAATACCACCAGAACAGTTGCAAACATTCGCAGTTATTTCAATAAATTAGGCGGATCTTTAGGAACAACCGGTTCTTTGGAATTCCTTTTCGAACACAAATGCGTATTCCATATAGCTAAGAAAGATGGAGTAAATCTCGATGATTTGGAATTAGAATTAATCGATTACGGAGTTGACGAAGTAGGCGAAGAAGATAATGAGTGGGTATTATACGGAGAATTTTCACAAAACTCACAAATTCAAAAATATTTAGAGGAAAACGGATATGAAATTACATCATCAGAATTTGTTCGTATTCCTAATGACACAAAAACATTAACCGAAGAACAGATGGCTACTGTAAACAAACTCATTGAAAAGATAGAAGAAGATGAGGATGTACAAAATGTTTTCCACAACATGGCAGAGCCTGAAGATTCAGAAGAATAATATTGTGGAATTTATAAAAATGCATGGTTTAGGAAACAATTTTGTTATTCTAAATCATTTACAAGAAAATAGAAACTATAATTACCGGGATTTGTCATTACAAATGACTAATCCCGTTTATGGTGTATCTGCAGATGGTTTGGTTATCATTTTACAATCCAGTAAAGCCGATGCTTTTATGCGTATATTCAATTCCGATGGTAGTGAAGCCCAAATGTGTGGCAATGCTATTAGGTGTGTAGCAAAATATTTATACGAAAGCAATAGCATAGTAAAATCTACAATGGAAATTGAAACCTTATCGGGAATAAAACACATCACATTAAAAACAGAAGGGAACAATGTAACAACCGTATCAGTAGATATGGGAGTTGCCTCTTTTAATCCAAATGATATAGGTTTAGATAGCACATCGGAATTCATATACAATAATATATTTATAGAACCAGACCAACAATATAAAGGCACAGCAGTAAGTATGGGAAATCCACACTTGGTGATACTTACAAATGAAGTTGACAAATACGACTTCACTTCCAATGGTCACAAGTGGGAATACCACCCTCTTTTCAAGAATAAAGTGAATACGGAATTTGTAGAAATTTTATCAGACCATATAGTACGTATGCGAGTATATGAAAGAGGCGTAGGCGAAACAATGGCGTGTGGTACTGGAGCATGTGCTACTGTAGCAGCTCTTACAAAAACGGGTCATTTACCTATAGATACACCAATTACCGTAAAATTGAACGGAGGAGAATTAATAATTCGTTGCAAAACAGATTATAGAATAATAATGACAGGACCTGCCGCTTATATATGTAAAGGACAATTTATTATGTAACATTAACAATCACACTTATGATAAACCAAAATTATTCGAAATTAGAAAAAAATTATCTATTCACTGAGATTGCATTAAGAACCAATGAATTTGTAAAAAATAATCCTGATAAAAAAATAATTAAATTAGGAATTGGAGATGTTACACGTCCATTGTCAAAAGTAACGACAGATGCAATTATCAAAGCGGTAAAAGAGTTACGTCATAAGGAGACATTTAGAGGTTACGGACCTGAATTAGGATATACTTTTGCAAAAAATGCTGTTAAAGAATATTATAAAAGATATAGTATTGACATTGATATAGATGAAATCACCATCGGTGATGGCATTGGAGAAGACATAGCTAATATTACCGATATATTTGAGCACGGCACAAATACTATATTGCTACCCGACCCTGTATATCCATTATATAAAGCGACATCATTAATGGATGGGCAAAATATTATTTACTTGGAATGTAATAAAGAGAATAACTTTACTCCGGTACCGCCACAGGTGCATGGAGATATAATTTATCTATGTTCTCCAAACAACCCTACAGGAGCTGCATTGACCTATCAACAATTACAATCATGGGTTGATTATGCCAATGCGAATAATGCGGTAATACTCTATGACAATGCCTATGAGCGTTTTATTACCGACGCTGAATGTCCTCATTCAATATTTGCCATTCCCGGATCTCGAACTTGTGCTATTGAATTCAGTTCCTTGTCAAAAACTGCAGGATTTACATGCGTTAGAAGTGGATATACTGTAGTTCCAAAAGAACTGATTAGAGATGGAGTTTCATTATTAAAACTTTGGCAACAACGACAAACAACAAAATATAACGGAGCCCCATATATGACACAGAGAGGGCTTGAAGCAACACTAAGTAACGAAGGAATAAAAGAAGCAGATAAAAACATAGCTTATTACAAACGTAATGTTAAGCTTATAACCAATGTATTAGAATCAAAAAATATTTATTACACCGGAGGGCACAATTCTCCATACATTTGGTTGGAATGTCCTAAGAACATGAACTCATGGCAATTCTTTGATTATTTATTAAACGAAGTTTACGTTGTAGGCACACCAGGAGTAGGATTCGGAAAATATGGAGAAGGATATTTCAGATTGACTACATTCAACACGTACGAAGCAACGAAAGAGGCCATGGAACGTATAAAAAAAGTTTTATAATAAAATTCAAGTTAATTTTCACATAAGCAAAAAGGAAAAGGGCGAATGAAACTATCATTCGCCCTTCTCCTTTTCAAACATTAATTAACTATCAGTCATCTATCGACTTAAACTTACCTTCTTTATTAAATTCTAGCTCTAAACCATTATTCAAATCTACATCATAACCAAAAGTGCCTTTATTAATTTCAACAATGTAATTTGATGGAAATTTAGCTTTCACATAATTTCTAATAGGGGTAGGAATGATATCTGACGGGACTTCAGATTTTTTACAATCAACATCTTTCCATTCACCCTTACTATCAAATTCTAATTTAACACCATTGGTTAAGATTACATCATATGACTTGATAATAAAAACCTCAACCTCTTTTTTTGCATAGGAAATTTCTACTCCTGCAAAATATTTTGCAATAAACTGTTGAGCATTTGCCGGCAAATCTTTTTTCTCAATAACAACATCATTATCCGCAAAAGAAGGAAAAACGATAAATAATGATATTAGAAATACAAATAGTTTTTTCATAGATAATAGATATATATTAATCGACTTCAAGTCTTACAAATTCACCATTCTTGTTAAAAACAAGTTCATAACCATTATTCAATTCCACCTCATAACCTGTTCGTTCTTTATCAATGTGAACAATAAACAATTCGGAATATTGATTAGTAACATAATCTAAAATAGATGTAGGAATAATAGCATCCGGTACTCTACTCATACCACAATCTACGCATAGCCACTCTCCTTTTGAGTCGAATTCCAATTCTACACCACAAGAAAGATCTACATCGTAAGTAACACCGGTAATTTCAGAATCCATATCAGCTGTTAATATAGTACAATCTGAAAAATATGTAGATACGAAATCCTTAATAGGATTCATTAATTCATTAGCTGCCACCGGTCTATCTTGAAAGTAATCATCACCACAAGAGAATAATAAAACAGATACAGCCAAAGCAATAAATAAAGATAATTTTTTCATTTCTCAAATTTTTTAAGTTATACATTTTTATTCATTAAGGATTATTATCCTTGAATCACATTGCAAAGTTAATATTAGAATCTGAAATTAATCTGAAATTTTGAAGGAATGGAAATTTTGTTCAAATAAATATTCTATCTTAAGTCTTGATTTATCACAAATAGCCTTAACCAACGCCAATCCAATACCTGAAGAATTTACATTATCTGTTGATTTATAGAAAGGTATAAAGATATTTTTTTCGTCAAGAGGTTTATCGTCGATAGATTTATTTGAAACAGAAAAAATATTTTCTCTACAAATAATTTTAATTTCACCATTAATAGGAGAATAAACAATTGCATTTTTAATCAAATTTGTAACTAAAACAGAAGCCAAATCGGCATTAATATTTAAAGTACATTGAGATAAATCTACCGAATAAGTGATTTTTTTTGAAGAGTAAATATCCTTCAGATTTGGCAAAACAGAATTAATGATTTCTATTATATCAACATTAGATTGTTCTATAAAAACATTACCTTCTATTTTTGCTAATAGCAACAAACTCTTATTTACTGCTGATGCTCTCATAAGAGTTTTATTTATGTTAGCTATATAAGATAGTTGATTTTCTGTTAAATCCGTTTGCACCAAAGAATCGAGATTATTAATTGCGACAGCCAAAGGTGTCTGCATTTCATGCGAAGCATTAGCAATAAACATCTTTTGAGATTGATATACTTTATCTATACGTTGCAATGTACCATTTGCAGTATCGTTTAATTCTTTGAACTCAATAACCGAAGTTTTGTTGTCCAAAGGAATAGGATGTAATATGTCGTAATTCTTCATCCAATTTAAAAATTTATAAAAAGGATGCATACTGACATGATAAACTATGGTATTAATAACAATAAGTACAATTAAAAGGGTAACGTACAACATAATCATCCATATTAAAATAGACTCTCTAAGATCGTGCGTTTCTATAATAGGAGTATAAATTTTAAGTGCAAAATATCTGTTTTCAGCATTACAAAAGTAAGTATCCAATACACGTGCCGGTTCTGTTTCATGTTTACTATTGATATAAATCATGGACTCATAATACTTAATTTTAGGACGACTTTTAGCCATTTCCGGACTAATTTCATATAATTCAAACGTATTATTAGAGCCATCTCCCGAATAAAAATCGGACATTGAATCGGATAAAAAATCAGACATAATCAACTGAGCATAATTATCTAACTGATCATCAACCTCATCGTAAACTTCTTCTAAAATAGAATAATAAAAGAGTATTGCCCAAACAGATAAGATTAATGATAAAGCAATAGAGATAAATAATAAAAATCTATTTTTTAGCTTCATATTATGAGTGATTATACGAAATGAAATGAAGTAAAATCAATCTACAACACCCTTATAGCCGAATCCATAAATTGATTTAATAATAAAAGAGGAGTTTGCTTCATTAAGTTTTTTTCTTACATTTTTCATCTGAGCATAAATAAAATCGAAGTTATCCACTTGATCTATATTATCGCCCCAAACAGCTTCTGCTAAAGATTCTTTAGAGACTACAAAGCCAACTCTTTCGACAAAGAAACTAATTATATCAAACTCTTTTTTACTAAGATTAAGAATGTTATCATTGATATATACAGCACGTTCGTTTGGAAATAACTTCAGATTACCGACTTCTACAACATCAGCACCGGCTCTATTATTACGACGAATAATACTTTTTACTCGAGCCACAAATTCTGCCAAATGGAAAGGTTTTGCCAAATAATCATCAGCACCAAGATCAAGACCTTTTACTTTATCATCTACAGCATTTCGAGCGGAAATAATTAAGACGGAAGTATTTTTATTCATTTTTTTTAATTTAAACAACAAATCCAATCCATCTCCACCAGGCAAAGTAAGGTCAAGAATAATCAATGTATATTCGTACAGAGAAATTTTTTCCTCCGCTTCATAGAAATCTTTTGCCTTTTCTACGACAAAATGCTGTTTTACAAGGACTTCTGACATTGAACTACGTAGCATTTCGTCATCTTCTACAAGTAATAGTTTCATTATAGATTGCCAATTAAAAAAAGATGCACCAATGAAATTGATACATCTTTTTATATAATAAAATATTATGAATATATATCATTTCATATTATCCACAGCCCATTTTATCCAGAGAGACCCCCAGGCAAATCCGGCACCAAAAGAAGAGAGGATAAGATTATCGCCCTTCAAGAACATATGTTTATTATCCCATAAGAGGATAGGAATAGTAGCAGAAGATGTATTAGCTCTTGTTTGAATATTTACCAATACTCTATCTTCTTTTATACCCATTCTTTTACCTACAGCCTCGATAATACGAAGATTTGCTTGATGAGGTAAAAAATAAACATCATCAGGACTAAGGTTATTGCGTTCCATTATTTCGCAGGACACGTCAGCCATTTTGCTTACAGCCCATTTGAAAACGTTTTTTCCATCTTGATAAACAAAATGTTGTCGTTTGTCTACAGTTTCGTGAGAAGCCGGATGTAAAGAACCACCTGCAACCATATGAAGATACTCTTTTCCAATACCATTAGAACGAAGAATAGCATCTTGCAAACCATTTCCATCGGCACAAGGCTCTAGAAGAACAGCAGCAGCACCATCACCAAATAATGGACATGTATTACGATCGGTATAATCGATAATAGAAGACATCTTCTCACCGCTACATACGATAAATTTTTTACAAAAGCCACTTTCTATATATAAAGAAGCGGTTTTACAAGCATGTATGAATCCTGCGCAACCGACATTCATATCAAAAGACATAGCATCCTCAATACCACAAGCCTTAGAAATAATAGCAGCAGAAGAAGGGAACACCATATCCGGAGTTACAGTAGAACAGATAAGAGCGCCTATTTCAGAAGGATCTATATTATTTTTTTCTAATAAAGCCTTTACTGCCTTAATTGCCATATACGTCATTCCGGCATCTTCTTTTTTTAATATTCTTCTTTCTTTGATACCTACGCGAGTCATTATCCATTCATCCGAGGTATCTACCATATGGCTTAATTCATCATTAGTAAGAACATAATCAGGCAAATATGCCTCAACGGCGGTTATTGCCGCTCTAACTTTATTTTCAATCATGTTTATAAAAATTCAATTAAACATCAATCGCACAATATTTTACACTGAATCACCACTATATTTTAATTGTGCAATTCCATCAGATTGCAAAGGTACAAAAAATATTTGAAATAATAATATGATGAAGTTGCTTTTTACTACTCCACTCCGGAAGTAATTAATCTATTATAATAATATGATGAATAAAAGCTCTCATTATCTAATGTATATGTATATAATTATTTAATACCCCCACCGAGTGCATGATAAGGCGACACTACTCCTAGCAATTCTGATAGACGATTTTCGATAGCGGAAAGTATGGCAGAAAGCAAAGTCAGTTGTGCTATTAGGACCACATGCAGCAAAAAAATAGAAAATGATATTTCTCAAAATTAAATAACATTTAATTAAGTACTCTACTATTTTTATTGTAACTTTGTAAATCAAAAAATTTAACAAAGATGGATGATAATTATTTTATGAAACAAGCCCTCTTGGAAGCTGAAAAGGCATATGAAGAGGGAGAAGTACCGGTTGGAGCAATTATAGTATGCAATGATAAAATTATAGCACGGGCACATAATCTAACAGAGACACTTAACGACACTACAGCCCATGCTGAAATGCAAGCAATTACATCTGCAACGAATAAAATAGGAGGAAAATATTTAACCAATTGTACGCTATACGTAACATTAGAACCATGCACTATGTGTGCCGGTGCTCTTGCTTGGTGCCAAATATCTAAAATAGTATATGGAGCCGATGACCCCAAAAGAGGATATAGTAATTATTCACCCTCTTTATTACATCCAAAAACTACAGTAACAAAAGGGATAATGAGTAATGAAGCACTAACATTACTTCAAAACTTTTTTAAAAACAAACGTAAATGAGTATATTTCATTTTAAACAATTTGATGTAAAACAAGATAAATCTTCAATGAAAGTAGGTACCGATGCAGTACTATTAGGAACATGGGTACGTATAAATACTTTAAGCACAAGTGCATTAGAAGTAGGAACTGGTTGCGGAGTAATTTCTTTAATCATTGCACAACGATATCCAGAGGTAACAATAGATGCTATTGATATTGACCAAGAATCGGTTTGCGAAGCAGAAGAAAATTTCATAAACTCGCCTTGGAAACATCGGTTAAATGCTATTAACAAATCACTTCAAGAATATAACACTACAAAAGTCTATGATTTTATTATAAGCAACCCTCCATATTTCAACAATTCACTCCAATGTCCTAAGCAACAACGTACTAATGCACGACACACAAATACGTTATCCTACAATGATTTATTAAACCATTCGCACAATTTATTATCAAACAATGGTTCGTTGTCAGTAATTCTACCATATGAAGAGGGAAAACTATTTATAAAGTTATCCACCGAATACAATTTCATTTTAAACAGAATAACGAAAGTATACCCTACTCCAACATCCCAACCAAAAAGAATGCTAATAGAATTAATAAAACAACCGGCAACCACAAATAGTATTACTATCACAAAAGTTAGTGACATACAACAACATTCGGATACACTTGTAATAGAAAATAGCAGACATAACTACACTGACGATTATATTTCTTTGACAAAAGATTTTTATTTAAATATGTAAGACAGAAACAAATTAATTTTGTATATTTGCAAATAAAAGGAATAATAATATGGAAAGAAAAATAGAAGCCTCAGAACTGATTATAAACGGAGATGGAAGTATCTTTCATCTACATATAAAACCGGAACAATTAGCTACAACTATTATATTGGTAGGCGACCCAAATAGAGTTACTATGGTAGCTAAATATTTTGACGAAATAGAATGTGAAATATCAAATAGGGAATTTCATACTATCACAGGCACGTACAAAGGAAAACGAATATCATGTGTATCTCATGGCATCGGGTGTGACAACATGGATATTGTGATAACAGAGTTAGATGCGTTGGTAAATATAGATTTTGCAACCAGAGAAGAGAAAAAAGAACACACAACATTAACGATGGTAAGAGTAGGAACATCCGGTGGTATACAACCGATTTGTCCTATAGGAAGTTATGTAGTTTCTGAAATGTCTGTTGGTTTTGATGGATTATTGAATTATTATTGTGTACCTGAAGGTGTTTTCGATTTAGAGATGGAAAGAGCTTTTTGCGACCACACACAATTCGGACGTCGATTGGCAGCACCATATTTTGTTCATGCCGACAAAGAATTAGTGGAGCGAATAGGATTTGATATGGTAAAAGGCATTACTATTTCCGCACCTGGATTTTATGGTCCGCAAGGTAGGTACGTAAGAGCAAAACCGATTGATATAGACCTAAATAGCAAAATTATGTCATTCAACTATAAAGGAAGAGTAATAACAAACTTCGAAATGGAAAGTTCCGCCCTTGCCGGGATGAGTGCGTTATTAGGTCACAAAGCAATGACTGTATGTGCAATTATAGCCGGACGTGTAAGTAAAAACATGAATACGGAATACAAAGGATCGATGGAAGAATTAGTAAAAATTGTATTAGACAGAATATAAAATAAATATATGATAAATCATCCGAATGATGATACTATAGCAGCTATTTCCACAGCTCCGGGCGTAGGAGGGATAGCTGTTATACGTATAAGTGGCAAGCAAGCAATTGAAATAGCATCTGTGATATTTAAGCCAATAAAAAAGAGTCTCTGCATTGAATCAGCCAAAGCGTATCAAGCTATTTATGGCACAATTCTCCATCAAGGAGAAGAAATAGATAAAGTATTAACTACAATATTTCGTGCTCCACATTCATTCACAGGAGAAGACGTTGTAGAAATATCATGCCACGGCTCAATATATATTCAACAACGTATACTTAATATATTGATAGACAATGGTTGCAGATTAGCAAATGCCGGAGAATTTACACAACGAGCATTCATAAACGGGAAGATGGATTTATCGCAAGCAGAAGCTGTAGCTGACTTAATAAACTCTCAATCCAAAGCGGCACATACTGTAGCTATGAACCAAATGAAAGGTGTATTCTCATCAAAATTGGCAGAGCTAAGAGACAAATTATTGCATTTGGTATCGTTATTAGAACTTGAATTAGATTTTGCTGATCACGAAGAACTTGAATTTGCCGACAGAAGTGAGATTATTGAAATAACAAAAGAGTTATACACTGAAGTAACTAAATTAACAGCGTCATTTTCAATAGGTAATGCTATTAAAAACGGTATTCCGGTATCAATTATTGGAAATACAAATGTAGGAAAATCCACATTACTAAATCATCTAATAGGAGAAGAAAAAGCAATTGTCAGTGACATTCCCGGCACTACACGTGATATTATAGAAGATGTAATAAATATCAATGGAATAACATTTAGATTTTTAGACACTGCCGGCATTCGCAACACCGATGACTCTATTGAAAAAATAGGAATAGAGCGGAGTTATAATGCTATAACACACTCTCAAATAGTAATTTGGGTAATAGATAGTAGTAATTTTGTTACGGAAGAGATTAACAAGATTAAACATCACTTGCAAAATAGTGGCAAAATAATAATCGCAGTAATTAACAAAATAGATATAGCAACTCAACAGCAGATAGAAACGATACACAAAGAATTGGTAGATACAAACTACGAGATTATAGAAATATCCGCTAAAAACGAACTAAATACAGAATCACTGCGCACTACACTATACGACAAAGCAGGGCTCGACAATTATGGCAATAACGACATAATAATCAGTAATATGCGTCATTACGAAGCCTTATCGCACGCACAAGAATCCGTACAAAGAATCATTGATGGATTAGAAAATAATATTCCATCGGATTTTATAGCACAGGACGTCAGAGAAACTATTTTCCATTTAGCCGAAATAACAGGTGGAGAAATTACTACCCCGGAAGTATTATCTAATATATTTTCTAAATTCTGCATCGGAAAATAAAATATAAAAAAAGACAAAGAGAACTCATAATACTGAAAATCAACAATTTGCATCTTCAAATAATTAATGGCTAAATAAATGAGAAAAGTAAAGATTACAGCCGTAAAGAAGATTCAACATTTCGACTTGATTGATCAATATGAAAATCCCATAGAGCACGCATGTGATATTCATGAAGGTCAAACATGGATTAGTATTGATGGTAAATGCCCAAAAGGCCTATGTCTTGAAGCATGGAAGTCAATGAAAGAATTTGTTGAAGCGCTATCTCGCGGAGAAGGAAACTTTTTTGATGGTTGGATGAAAAATCCCTATAGCGCAATGATCAGTTGTAATGATGGGTTTCGACCGGTAAGTTTTTATATTTCAGTGATTGATTAGATTAAGAATTATTACTATCAAGTTATGCCGGTAAATAAGAATGCACTTTTACGCTATAGAATATTAGACCGTTGTTTCAGTGACCGCCACCACTATTTCGACATTGATGAACTTGTTGACAAAGTCAACGAGGCTTTTCTTGATATGTATGGTAAAACAGTTAGTCTTCGCCAAATACGGGCTGATATTTCATACATGAAAGATAGTGTATCTTATGATGCTCCAATTGAAGCCATCCCTTATGACGGCAAAAAATGTTACTATCGCTATTCCGACCCAAACTTTTCTATTTTCAACAATGATTTGAGTAACGAGGAAGTCGTAAAGCTTCGTTCTACCATAGAGATGCTTGGCCGTTTCAGAGGCATTCCCGGCAACGCTTGGTTAGAAGAAGTGATTTCAAATCTCGAATACCGCTTTGGTGTCAAGGCGAATAAGGAAAATTATATAGCCTTTGAGCAAAACGAACAGCTAAAAGGATTAAAGTTTTTATCTCCTATTATTGACGCCACCATAAATCATCAACCTCTTCTACTACAATATTGTAGTTATAAAGGAAGAGAACGAAAAATTACTATCCATCCATACCATGTAAAAGAATTCAACAACCGCTGGTTCTTATTTGGATTAGAGAAATATGGTAGAGGCAATCGTATTACGAACCGTGCATTAGACAGAATAATTAAATTATCAACATCAAATGCTACCTTTATACCAAACACAACCATAGATTTCAATACATATTTTAATGATATTATAGGTGTTACTGTGCCGGATAATGCCCCTATAGCACACATTGTACTTAAATTCGAAAAAAATAGATTTCCATACATAATTTCCAAACCAATCCATCATAGTCAAATAGTATTATCTCAAACTGATTGCACAATTCAGATAATCGTTCGTCCGAATAAGGAACTAATTTCCTTAATATTTTCATTTATCCCCGACGTTGAAGTACTTGAGCCAAAATGGTTTAGAAACAAAATCAAAGAAAAAATCAAATCTAACATGCAAAAATATTTTTCTGTGAAGTTAGACTGCACAGAAGAGCAGTAATTTTGCACTCGAAAATAAGACACATTTAATATTTATAGAATCATTATTTGAATGTTAAGTTATAAAACGTATCCGAAGAAATTTCTATAAATTTTAATGTGCTTTTTCGTAGATAAATTTTACAAAGATAATAAACACATAAAACTCTATGGAAATCAGAACAATAAACAATCGTATTGTTAAAATATGGACAAACGAGGTGGACGAAAATGCTATTAATCAGATAACAAATCTAACTACACTACCCTTTCTATTCCACCACTTAGCAATTATGCCGGATGTACATGCAGGTAAAGGAATGCCTATTGGAGGTGTATTAGCTTGCGAAGGAGCAGTAATTCCTAATGCTGTGGGTGTAGACATCGGATGCGGAATGTGTGCGGTGAAAACTAATTGGTCGGTTGAAGAACTGCCCAAAGAGGTGATACGCAAAAAAATAATGAAAGGCATTCGCGAAAGAATTCCACTTGGTATGGATCACCACAAAGAGGCACAAGATGCCATGTATTTGCCACAAGGATATGATATAGATAAGATGGAGATTGTAAAGCGACGCCAAAACTCTATTCTCCACGAAGTTGGCACACTTGGAGGAGGAAACCATTTCATAGAACTACAAAAAGATGAAGATGGAAATCTATGGATAATGATTCACTCAGGTTCTAGAAATCTTGGAAAACAAGTCGGTGATTATTATAACAAAATTGCAGCTTCTCTTAATGAGAAATGGCATTCTGTTGTCTCACCGGAGATTCATCTCCCATTTCTAGCTCTTGACACAAAGGAATTTGGAATGTACTGGAATGAAATGAAGTATTGTATCGACTTTGCCCTCTGTAACCGGAAGCTAATGATGATGCGCATACAAGAAGTAATTGCAGATTGTTTAAAAGGCATTGAATTTGAACCGATGATAAACATTGCACACAACTATGCCGCTTTTGAGCATCACTTTGGAAAGGATGTAATTGTACATCGTAAAGGAGCTACTCTTGCTCGTGAAGGTATTATAGGAATAATACCCGGTTCACAAGGAACAGCATCTTACATCGTGGAAGGACTTGGTAATCCCGAATCATTTTGCTCTTGTTCTCATGGTGCCGGACGCGTTTTATCTCGTAATGCAGCCATCATGAAATTAAATATGGCAGAAGAGATTGCCCAACTAGAATCCAAAGGAATTGTTCATGCAATTAGGAGTCAAAACGATATGCAAGAAGCAACGGGAGCTTACAAAGATATAGACGAAGTTATTGCTAATGAACTTGATCTAGTAAAAGTAAAGACAAGATTATTACCAATAGCAGTAATTAAGGGGTAAATTACCTTTGCTCATAGTTATATTATTTCTTTAATACAAAGATAACCAAAAGGGTTGATACTTCGTGAAAAATGTCAACCCTTTTGGTTACTAATTTTTTACCGAACAGAAAAAAATATTAAGTAATATTATGTTTAGTATGATTTATATGAATTAAAATTTGTACCTTTGCACTTGGTGTCATTTAGCATTGAACATCAGTATGGCAAAAGTTGGTTACATATTCAAGGCAACACACTATGACGGTTTCGACACTGACATGTAGTGGATGAAGCAATATGTTTGTATACAAGTGATTAAGGAGGAAAACGAACACGGGAAACTGCGTCCCAAATGGAAACAACTCATAGCCAGTCTGGAACGAGAGAACGAAATTTTACTTGCCAAATTCAGCAACACCCTGCATAGTTCTCATGAATTGGCAACATTCATTAAGTTCTGCCGGGTAAAAGGTTGTTCAGATTGTTTCTATTCACGACAGAATTGACAGCTGTGGGAATTTGTTTCCGGAAACCAAAGCCTCCGATGTACTGGAGATGTTCGGTTCTTTGCCGGAGGAATGTGCCATGCTGCGCAAGACTTCTGCCCATATAATTGATATGCAACAGAATATAAACCAGCCAACCAAAGAGAAAAACATCAGCAGGGCGGAACGTGAAAAACTATCGTGGCGATGTACAATAACGGGCATTCCATTGATGACATCTGGAAAGTGAGTGGATACAACAGCCGCAGTTCGGTGTTCCGCATTCTTAATAAATACGGTGTTTCACTCAATCGAGGCAAGTTCAGCGGGCCGCTTGGGAAACGTAAACCAAAAGATGAGTAACGATATGGTAAAAAAACGTATTGAAGAGGAGAAGAAGGTAGTAGAACAAATGATTTTTTTATACTGCCGAAAAAAGGAAGGCAACGCAAGCCTATGTCCGGCTTGCCAAGAGTTGTTGATATACGCAAGGGACAGACTTAACCATTGCAAATTCGGAAACGACAAGCCAACTTGTAAAAAGTGTCCTGTACATTGTTATCGCCCGGATATGAAAAAGCGGATAAAAATGGTTATGCGATGGTCCGGTCCGAGAATGCTTTTTTATCATCCTATCTCAGCCGTCAAACATCTGTTGAGAGAATTGTAATCGCAACAACTTTTATCCGATGAACAAACGAGAAAACATACAAGAAACCGAACGGCTGGCTATCCGCAAACTCACCCATGACGACTTTGAGACTTTGATATCAATAATAGGCAAGCCGGAAGTTATGTACGCTTGGAAACATGGCTTCAGGCTTTAATGACTCCTTTTTTATGTATTTAGAAAGCTAATGGTTTGATACATAACGCTCATGGCGTATTTGTGTCAACTCTCAAGCAATGGGAAATATATACTTGCCAAATCGATTTTTATTACGCTTTATTTCTCTGCTAACCGTTGATACTGAGCATCCTATCTGTCGAGCAATAACAGTTAATGTCTTTTTTTCTTGTAATCCCAGGTAAATTGCGTACCTTTGCTCTCGGGATAATTGATTATATTTCATAAGACAACACAAAATTAATTATTCCCGGGGAGATTTCGGTCTCCCTTTTTTATTTTTTTGTATTGCTGTCCGGTAAAACTTGAGAATGCGTAAAATACTAGTCAGAAGTCCTTTAAAAATCAGGTTTCGGACTTTCTTTTTCAAAAAGTAAGCCCATTAGTCGAAAAGCGAAGGTTTCTGAGGTGCTTTTAGAGCCTCTTTTGCAAGAATATTATGCCATGTTTTATCCGGATTTTCCATAAAAGCGACAAAATCTATATAATACATAAGAGTTCATCGGACCATAGAAACGACCTGAAAAAATGCACATGTTCTTTTTATCCTTCTTGACAATACTGTAATAAGCAAATTAGCGATTAATACTACCCAAGTCTGTATTTGTATAGCATTAACACTATCTCCGTAAAAGAAATGAAGAGGGAAATTCTGTTTTAGTTGTTTATAAAGAGACTCAATAGCCCATCTAAGGCGGTAAATTTCAGAAATATAGACACTCCTACATGATATTTCATAACAGTATGCACCTTCATACCCCCTTTCTTTTTCCCTGATTTTGGATGTCTGCCAACTCCTTTAAGTATATTATCAAAAAGGGTAATTGTGGTAGAATCCATCATATAAA
>SAMEA3663257__coassemble_507_pt1 | contig 21390 bp, 22 predicted proteins | sample SAMEA3663257__metabat2_low_PE_016 | metagenome-assembled genome bin SAMEA3663257 (sample SAMEA3663257) | pig gut metagenome | biome: pig gut; feature: pig-associated habitat; material: faeces | place: China | collected 2013 | reverse complement strand
CCTCTTACCCCATGGGGTAAGAGAATGATTTTGCACTTCGTTTGTGAATCTACAGAAATTATTATTGTAATTTGTGAATGGAAAATAAAAAAACCGTTTTCAGAAAATAGTGCTTTAATTTTTTTTGGGCGCTCGACCGCCACTATCATTGGTCGAAATAATATAATGTTACCAACACGACCTGTGGGGGATTCATTTAGGGAACAAAAATCCCACTGATTTTCAGCAGAAAAGCTGATTTTCAGTGGGGTTTATTCGTTTTGTTGTCAATCTTTGAAGACATTACTATATATCTGTTTTAGTCGGTAAACTTACCATTAGCGAAACCTAAGTATTTTGTAAATAAAGACTTTATCCTGTCAAGAACATGCTCAACCTTGCCTTTACGGTTTGCATTTGAATCGAATGGGTTGATTGGAGGCATAATGCTGTTAAGTTCCAAGCCGCCTTCCGGAACATAACCACGAGTGAATGCCATCTCGATGAACTCTACAGCCTTGTCGCTCTTCAGGTGCTCTTCAGTCACAAGTTCTGCAAACTCGGCTTTCTTCTGTTCATTGATATATGTTTGCCATTCCTCATAGACATCACCTGTTGTGGTCATGCTTTCTATGAAGCGTTCGATAAGCTCCTTCTTGTCACGCAGGTCGGCACTCGACTCGATGGACTTGACAATGCGGATATATCATTTGTTCAATACTTTCCATAAGTTAATCCTCCTTTCTTTGAAGTTCGAAGATCAGTTTCTGTTGTTCTATTTCTCTGATAAGTTGCTCTTTGGTGGGCAGATAGGTGAGATACTTTGCCTGGAATAATTGTTCGTTGCCATTGAGCACACTATATTGCGCCATATCCTCACTGGTCTCAGAGCAAAGCACCAAGCCTATAGTGGGATTATCTCCTTCGGTGCGCTGCGTTTTGTCATACATCCTAACATACATATCCATCTGCCCGACATCCTGATGTGTAATCTGAGATGTCTTAAGGTCGATGAGAAAGAAACATTTAAGAATATAGTTGTAGAAAACAAGGTCGATATAGAAATCTCCCATGTCGGTGCGTATATGCTTTTGGCGAGCAACAAATGCAAAGCCTTTGCCCAGTTCCATGATGAACTTCTGCAAATGGCTGATTATGTTCCCCTCAAGGTCAGACTCGGTGAAATCGGAGTTCTGAGCCAAACCAAGGAACTCAGCCACTACAGGATTCTTGATAAACTCCAGCTTGTCCTGCAGGGGAGCAGTTGCCTGATGCATTTCTTCGGCCACCTTGTCTTTTGTGGGTGATTGCATCAGTCGGTAATAGTATTGCGATCCTATGTTGCGATGCAGGGTGCGACTGCTCCACGTTTCGCGTAGAGCCTCTTGCTCATACCATTTGCGAGCCACACCATCCTCTACGCGTATAAGCTCGCGGTACAAAGTCCACGGCAACAATTTTGGACTCACTGCGTCCACATTTCCAGATTTTGGACTCACTGCGTCCAAAATCTCAGGAAAACAATGGTAAAACTTTACATACTGATAAAGAGAACTGAAATCAAATCCTTTGCCATATTTATCAGTAAGGATTGTTGCGAGTGTCGCTATCACTTGCTTGCCATATTCCGCTCTTCCGTTATCGTCAAGATGCTCCCGAGAAATACGCTCTCCCAACTTCCAATTGCGTATAGTCAAAGCCGTATTGACGGCACGATAGGCATAATCACGGGCAGACTCTATGATACGACAAGTGTCGTCAATCAACAAGTTGTCTGGCATTGAGTTTTGAACGTTTGCTATTTCTTCCATCTTTCTACAAAGTCTTAATAAGTTCATCAATCTCTGCACGCAGCACAATCTGGCGATTTATATCTTCCATATTAAGAGAAATTAATTTGTTTTCACAATCCGTCTGTCTATGCTGTATAAAAGTAGAGCGTAGTCACGTGGTAGAACATAAATAAAATCCTGCTTCAGAACAGTATCCGGGTGTGCTATTCGATGATTTGCTGTGTAAGCTAACTATATGGATGTGAAAATCTTGCTATTACCAATTGATTTTATTTCTTTATACTTTCCACTCGCTTTATTGACCACCACTATACTTGTAGAGTCGTAACGATTATGTTTCTTGTATACTTCAAGTGCAAAGTTACTATTTTTTCTTCATTTTCATAGTATTATTTCGGAAATTATTATTGTAATTTGTGAATGGAAAATAAAGAAACCGCATCCCAAATATAGTGCTTTAATATTTTTTCGGGCGCGGTCAAGTGTAGTACCATAAAAATAGTTGAATGGATTTTAACTTAAACCCTATTATGGATTGAATAACATGTTGTCAAAATTGTCAAACTCATTTTCAGCAGGAATAAACTTCGCCTTGTCTATCTTATATTCCATTCTTTATCAGTCTTTGTGCTGCCTCTATCTGGCGACTGTCGCCGCTATTCATAAGGTCAGCATAAATTATTAGCTTTGGTGCAATCTTAGTGGCATCGTCATCATTCCAGAATTTCTGGTACAGAGTAATTTCTCCATTCTCATTTGGCATTACCATACCTGTTGTCATCAATATTGCACTTGGTTTTGAAGTATATATATCAAAAGAACCAGGAACGAGATAACCATCTGTAAGGTTTGCACCGCAATCTCCGCCCCATGACATGCCCTCCGGCAGATTCATCTCTTGCCATTTGCTACGCATCTCGTCTGTCCTAAAACTCATTCTTCTGAGCATCAGTTTAGGTCTGATGGTCTGATTGTATGCCTGAACCCATAGTTCCAGCAACTTGTCCTCGTTAATGAGTTTTCTGCCTTTGTCTGTATGCATGACAAATTGCCTGTTGGTCAGTTCCTCTATAGTATTCTTGATAGAGCCGAGAGACATGCCTGTCTCACTTGAAATGGTTCGATATGCCTTGCCTACAAACGATTTGTCAGAGAGGAATCTATATATAAGTTTGATTGCACCTTCTGATAGGGAGTGACTCTTAATGTCATTCCTATATGTATTCTTCTGACCAGAGACATTCACACATAAGAGTCCGTGCTTGATCATGCAGTTTCCTGCATAGTCTATCACGCTGATTCCGTTATCATACATAGTTTGCATAATTGACGGCTGAACATAACCTAACACTAACAGAATTGGTAGGTTTGTTGCTTCATGTGCGTCCTTGGCTTGTTGTATGGTAAATGACATGTTTGAACTCATGACAACACTTTTTGCTATTACACCAAAAGTGATATCTGCCACGGAAATTGTTGAATCAAGGATTCTATTTCGTGACATAGCGCTTGTAATTTCACTTCCCCCCAGCTTGTCTGATAGATTTTTGCACGCTTGATCTATTAGTTCTTTTTCTTTAATTGATGACATTGTTCATTATTTTATATATGTTCATAAATTGATGAACACTGCAAAATTACTAAACAAAATTGGATTAACCAAGGTTTTTCTATAATATTTACTCATTAGAGCCTATTTTTATATTTCTTTAGTAGTTGAAATATAAATTATCGGCAATTTCCGAGGGTTATTGCCGATAATTTACACGTTCTGTTAGTCTATCTGGGGTTTTGAAATTCTTGTTTCCGGTATGTTTCTTTTTGTTTTTGCTTTCCGTGAGCATTGATTATTAGAGCTTTATAATCTTAAAGCAGATTCTCAAGAAGAAGATTATGATGGTCATTGGAGCATATATCTTCCTTGTCGCAATAGCCCTAGCTCTGGCTCTGTTCTTGATTGGCACTAGGGTCTTCAATATCCGAAACGACTTTGTCTCCATCTAATAAATTAATGTACTGACCATACTTCTGTAGATTGGACAATTCAACTGGCAGATTTCCAACAACCGCCTCAATAACAATATCTTGGCTAATATCAGCGTTGTAATAGTCCAAATCGGATATACTAATATTCCAGTTTGGACATAGGACATAAGATATAGCCTTCAATACTGTTGTCTTTCCAGAGTCCCCTCTTCCAATGAGACATATAAAAGGCTTCATCTTAAATACTTGGTCAAAGTTTTTTATGCCTCTGAAATTTTCAATATGCAATGAATGTATGCGAGCCATAAATATTTTCTTTATAATAATCAAATGATATTGGAATCTAATTCATATAAAAATTACCGAGTTTCTCAAATCTTATTCATTGCAAATAACTCGCCTTTCTCTATTTGCCGTTCTCCATCGTCCGTGTTAAGAGTTACAGACATCACCCCCTCTGTCCAGGAATAAGTGGGTAAAGAGTTTGTTCTCCAATATTATTCTTGGCTTTCGTCCAGATGGCATCGAATTTTCCGCACTTGATGGTCATCGTAAAGTCTGCGTGTTTTATGGTCAGGAGTTCCATAACTGTTTTAGCGTTAATTTATTAGTTTTCTATTATCATCACCTTCCAGCACCTTCATTTGCTGAATGGCAATCTGATTCAACTTTATCAATCGCTCGCTTTGGGGCAAGCCTTGGTCGATGAACACGGCATTGAGGTTTTCCATATTCGAAAGACAAATCAACTCATTGATTGTTGCATAGTCGCGTATATTACCCTTCTTTTCGGCATTCGCCTCTCTCCATTGCTTGGCAGTCATGCCAAACATAGCTACATTGAGCACATCTGCCTCATTGGCATAGATGATGCTTGCCTGCTGCGGTGTTACCTCTTCGGGGATGATGTTGCGCTTGATGGCATCGGTGTGAATCCGGTAGTTGATTTTGGAGAGCTCGCGCTTGGCAGACCATCCTAATAGACGTTGCTCTTCCTCTTTTAGGTGTTGGAATTCCTTGACTATATAGACCTTAAATTCAGGACTTATCCACATTGCAAACTCAAAAGCGATATCCTTATGGGCATACGTGCCACCATATCTCCCGGCTTTAGCTTGCAAAGAAATTGCATTAGTACGTTCTACAAATTCCTTCACACTTATTTTGAATCTATTAAGACCTGCCTGACTTTTAATTGTGGCGAATTCGCCATAATTAAAAGAAGGGTTATAGACTTTTTCCCAAATTCCAATGAACTCAAGCGTGTTTCTATTGCGAAGCCAATCTGTCACAAAGAAATCTCCGTCTTTCGCCCTTATCATATCTGTCAAGCAGATATAATCTTCTCCATTAATACTTGTAATGGTTACTTCCGTGTCTTGAACCTTTATTTTTGCCATAATTTATATTCTATTTACCCCGAATTCGGGGTATTTATATGTGGTGTTATATGTTATGCTATATACATCCATTAGCTCTGAAACTTGTATATCCCGAACTAAGCCTGTTCTTCATTTTCTTCAACTTGGCAATCGAAAGGGATTCCACAGGATTGTCTTCACCTGCTATTTCACTCAGCTTATCCTTGATGGCATTCGTCAGATTATCAAGCAGATTCACATTTACCTTGGTGTCATCACCCTCGATACGGGAAAGAATTTTCATGCTCGTTCTCTTATCGAGTGCCTTGGCTATGACATAGCCTTCTGAAAGAACGCTTCTCCGCTAAAGTACTGCATGTACGGATTGCACACCCATTCCTTAGCCAAGGTTTCATCGCCCGGATTGAAAAGATATATACGAACTTGGATTTTCTGCAAGGTTTTCAAGTACAAAGGTGCTAAAAATTGCGGACATACGCAAGAAAAATTGCAATTATTTTATTGATAACCAATTATTTTACTAAATTTCAGTATCGACTAAGTATAATCTATCCTTGATTCAGAATAGTTTTTGTTGAAAAAAGCAGGGCCGACGTTTTCGGTGAGAAATGTCAGCCCTGCTTGTAATAAAGAATTATTTTTTACAGAGAATTTATCTTAGCGGGATGTATTGTACAAAGGCTTCGATGGCTTCATTTATTTTTATGGTGTGCAAATTTAATAATTTTTTTCGAGGAAATTGAGAATTACGCAATAAAAATGTCATTTGTCTGCTGATTTTTGTTGATTGATGCATAAACGAGGTGCATTTCTTGCTGATTCTTCATTTCATTCAACTAAGTTTCTTTACAGTTTATACCCGGTGAACGGTTTTACTTGACAACCTTTATTTTGGCGTAAATCTGCCTCCTTGGCTTCGCCTTCTTTTTCTCGCCATGGCTGAGCTCAAACAAGTTTGAAATTATCTACTTTAGACTTGCTTTTTTTTCACGAAAAAATAGTATCTTTGTAATGAGAACATACAACATATACAAAGATAACATATTTTGAATTTACCAAACGCTTCCCCGATGAGACATCTGCAATAAACTTCGTAGTGTCGGTGAAATACAAAGACGGGTACGTCTGCCCGAAATGAGGTTGTGTGCATTCCATCATGTTTCCGTGAAACACTTCCAACAATATGTGGACGAGTTCTGTTTCAGACTGAACAACAGGGATTGTGACGCTGCATTTTTGAAGTGTGTCGGGTTGGCGGTGGCATAAATATAAATAGAAACACAACTAATTGAAAATATTTAAGTTATAACATATTAAATTATTGAACATATGGAATATATTAAGAAATTTGGTGAATTTATTGACGAGGGCATTGATTTTGACCTTAATACAAAAACTGTTTCATATAACCCTTCTCATGAAGATAATGTCGATACTTCGATAGAAAATAATCCCACAAGCGATGAAAATCTTGTTCCAAATATTAAAGTATATTCTATTTTTAAAAGAAAAACAGGACTACGTGGCGATGGTAATCCACTTATTTATGCTCTCAAAGGCGAAGGAGGGTGGTCATTTAGCACCGATGATGATAGAATTGCAATTGAAAAACAATTTGATATGATAGCAAGTAAATTTGCAAGTATGTACCAAATTGGTTTAACAATTTTAATACCAAGTGGAAATGACCTAAATAATCGCATTGCAGAAGTTATTATATCGAAAAGTAAAGATGTTGAGATTATTGAAGGAGTGATTTGTAGGATGACTACTGAAGAGGTCGATGATATAGTGCTTGATTTCAACTCGAAGTTTAGAGAGTTTTATAAAGACAATTTCAATGAAGCTTATTATGAACTTGGTAGATATTTAGATGAAATGGAAAAGCAAAGAAATGGACTTTTTTCAAGACATCTAATAAAAAATAAAGAAATGAGAGATGTTCTTGATTTTACTCTTAAATTAAGTAAAGATAGATTTGCTGAGTTCGCAAATAAAATTAATGGTCAAGATATTCTCATTATAGATGATACCATTAGTAGAGGGCAATCAATAAAACAAGTGTGCAAAATTATATCAGAATCGTATGCTCCTAAAAGTATAACTGTATTAACGCTTTTGTCTAAGTTATATTGACATTAATATTATAAATTGTAGAATATGAAAAATATTAAAAGTTTTTACGAATACACGAGTGGTTGCTATGATAATGTCAATATACCATTATTTGAAGAATCAAATTTAGAGCAAGAGAATGTTGTTTATAAATCATATTATCCAAAAGACAATGAAGACGACTATGTGTATATAAGGGACAATAAAAAAATGTTGTGGGACTTTTTCGACAGTGGATACAAATATGCAAATCTCAAAGAATTCCGTAGTTGTGTAAATCCAAAATCGTTATTGAAAAATACATCCTGTTTAAAGGTTGCATTGTTCAACGATATTATAGTTGCAGCGAGTATATACACTTCTTATCAAGGAGGAATGAAGTGTGTTGGTATAACTGCAACAACGGATGAAAAATACAGGGAAATTGGTAAATATGCAGTCATCCAAATAATCAAGGAAGACATAAACCTTGTCGGGGAATTCTATTGGACTGTGTGTAGTGACACCATTGAACATCTGTATGAAAAACACGGTGGCATTAAAATTCCGAATGATTATATAGAACTTTTTATAAGTAAATACAAATCGTTATCAGATGACGGTTATCATTTTTATATTGAAGTTCCAGATGGTGACGGAGAGATGGAAGATGTTAAAAAGATTATATTCGGATTCAACTCAAAAGAAACCTTTGAACACATAAAAAACAAAAACGACGAAAGGATAATGAAATATATAAATAGAATTACAAATATAACTATTAAAGAATCTGTCTATGTAAAGAATCTTTCAAAAGAAGACTACTATACAGAAGTCGTATATGTTTTTTATGAGGATAGGGTTGATGGTTTCAAGGATTATTCCAATAATACAATGAATATATTGAAAGATGCAGTAGAATATTTGAAGAAGTTTGTTGAACTGAACAAAAACAACAAAGACATTGATATTAGAAAATACTTAACAGCGATATGGAATGGGGATGACCTCATTGCAAGTGCTATAATAATGGATATACACAACGACATTATAATATAACAGCGCCACCTTTTAGACTTTTGAATATAAACAAACGGAATATACTACACTTTAATCACAAGACCAAAGTAGATAATTTTGATGAATTTTAAGTACTATGGAATTACCTTTGGGTTGAAGTAGTTCAAAAATGGAACTATTTGGGGAACGTTCAAGTTAGCCGAAACGAAGATACGATGTGTTTGTTGTGTAAATCAACGAATTTCAAGCAAGGCAGCCTGGTAACAATCTATACAATTGTTGGGATAGGGATAAACTCAAGTCGACCGTTATCCCGGAGTTCCATCAGCAATCGTCCCATCAGATTAGGTCCAACATAGAGGTCGCCTTGCCGCTTCACACCCCAAGTATCGGCCCAACTTTTCTTGAATGAACTTTGGTCTTCAACGATATACTTGCCTTTGCTACGTTCCAATGCCGACTTAAACGCTTCACTTTGCTCATACTTCAGTTGAAGGCATTGTTTCATCGCATCCACTATCATCATTCCCCAATCGTTCCGTCGATGGGTCTTCTCGTAGTGTTTGGCGGTCATCTTCGGATTTGGTGCAGCAAAGACCTTCTCTCGGACTTCTTTGTCCGTGAATTTCATCATTTGGAACAGCTGCTCGACATTCTTGTACGAAACACCATCATACAGTATCGGGGTATGGGCGAAATTGCTGAATATCCCCCATTCCTCCTTGACCTCGCTGAATGGGGCACATTCGGCAACGAGGTATGTCTCAATCGAATAGTATTCGGGATAATACTTCTCTATGAATGGTGCTACGCTGTAAAAACTCATTTTTTATCCGGATTGACCTTTTCGACTTTGGTGATTGAAATGACCGACTCGTCGAGAACCGCCATATTGTCGCCTATGGCGGGGTTCTTCCACGAATAAGGCCAGCAGATGAAGATGACTCCGATGCCCACGAGGAACTTCGATGCAGCCTTCTCTCCTTCGATGTCAATATGGCCCGTCAGCTCCTTGGCGAGATATTTTCTAAACTCTTTGCCGTCTTCCGTGAATTTCGTCGGTATGGTATGCCCCAACTTTTCCTCCGCCTTTGCAACTACTGATGGGTTTATCGGCTGTTTGAAGGCAATGTGGTTCTTCTCTGTTTTATCGGGCAATTCAAGAGTATATACATAGTGGTCGGTGACAGACTTGTTCGATGCCGAATAATGGACGGCGGATTCATATTTCGAGGTCACATAAACACCGAAACCGAACTTGATCTTCCCGTCACCTTCAAGCGCGTGAGAGAGGTCGAACTTATCGAACAATTTATGTGTTCCGTGATAGAATGTTTGCATTTCAATATTAGATGGGATAATTGTGTTAATACTATAGTCCGAACAACGTTACGACCAACCACAACAGACCAAGAAAAAACAACGCCTCAACGATGAATCCGAGAAACCCACCGATAAGTGCGAACGGAAGGATTAAGATGTCCTATATCTTCTTCCTCACCGCCCTTAATATCTCCACCATTGCCCAAGTGTCCTGCTGGCAATAGCATTTCAATGCCTTTTGACGCTCTGCTTTGGTCTTCATCACACACCCTTTGTCGAAGGCGGTAGGCACAGGGGAATCGTAATTGATGTATGCGATGTATGCCTGTACGCCGTTGCCCACATCCATTCCTTTGTAGGTGAGAGACGGAACAAGTGTAGGCAAGGTTTTCTTGATTGAATAGCTGCCGGAGAGGTCTTTGTGGTAGTAGTTGATAATCGTCTCCTTTCCTTTGAAATCGGATTTATAAAACTTCTTGTTACTTTTCAAAAGGTGTATCAAGTCGGCAGATTTATTCCTTATCGCCTTCAGTTTTGCGCTATATTCAGGGTATAATTCGGACAGCTCCTCGAGTCGACCTTCCTCATAGCTGGTGTTTTGGGCAAGCATGGTACCCTTGAGCGAGCCGTCGTCGTTGAACTCGAAATGGTCAATGATGGCTTTAGCCAATGCCTCACGCTCATCGTCAAAGCACTCTTTGTTAAGGAAGATGAAGTTGTCCTTCTTTTTGTCACAAATGCCCGGTTCACGCTCAATATGTAGCGAGAACTCGAAGACCGACTGTGTGTAGGGCTTCTCGCCACGGAAGCGGGGTAACGGGCAGGGGAACCCCTCAAAGTCGAGGTGATAGATGGGATATTCTATCTTGTTGAACCAATACTGCATCTTGTCTTGGTCGACATATTCCGTGCCGTTGTCGTAGCAATCACGCTGTATTTTGTGGTTTTCTTTCACCAGCCAATTTAGTGGCACATCATCGAACTTCCAGTATCCTTCGTTCACCAGTTGATACTTGTTTTCAATACCTCCTTCACTGAATTTGCCTTGACAGAAAATGTAGTTGTTAGCCCTGTTTGTTTTGGGTACTTCCCTTAGGTGTTCAAAACAGTGTTTGTAGAACACACATTCTGTGTTCTTGCCCCATTCGCACCAGTTGCCGACCGGCACGGTTGCTTCGATGTTGTGCCGTTTCGAGATATAACTCTCCAGCGTGTAAATCTCATTGAGTATGAATGGTTGGTAGTCAGACGTTATTTCATTCATGTCGTAAAACGTCACAATCTCCTCTTCTCTCACTTTGTTGTACACACGTCCTCCGTCGGCGTCAACGGAGCCGTCATACTTATATTCACTGTTAAGTACGGCAAGATAGTAATTTACGGGGCGATTGTCACCAGCTTTACGTAGGGCGTTTTCAATTACGAACCTCTGGAAGGCAAGGTCGTGTGGGTATTTCCCCTCGTCTCTATAGCGGTCGAGCAGGAGAGCTTTCTTTTGGTTGAAGTTCTTGAGTGCATCTTCCGTCACCTTGCTTTCAGCATGGTTGAGCCGCAAGATATTGCCCTCCTCTACAAACATCTTGTACTTGTTTCCACCTTTCTTTTTCGGTGGTACATCCGAGAACATAAACCCCACCAATTTGTCCTCTTTATCTTTCTTCATCATGTACTTGCTGTTGGTGGTGGCCTTTACCTCGATGATATTAATCTCGTTTTCATTCTCGTTGTATATATCCACATAGCAGCTATAGGTGTGGCCGTTGTGCTCGTATTCGAATAGTTTCTGATTGTGCACTTCCTTCGAGTCCGGCACGAAAGTGCCGCGAAAATACTTTTTGGCAACCTTTAGCGCCTCGTCCTCTACCTGGTTGTAGTAGGGCAGCAGAGCCTCCAGTTCCTCACTCGGTTCAGCAATAAACGACTCATCTTCGTCCGATTCCGAATACTCTACCGACGTCACGCCGACTTTCAGTTCCTCCAGCATTTCCATGCGACGTTCTCGTTCAATATCAATATCGTTTTTCCCTGATGGGTTGTGTTTCAACTCCATCGGGAAATACATCGGACAACGTGTCCAGTTGATAAATCTTGATTTCGAAATGTACATAATATTTCTTAATTTTAATTATTCATACCAAAGTTCTCTATTAATAAAATAACAGGCTGTGTCTTGGGGGGTAATGTCACTCTCCTTAGTTGCTTCTTATTCTTGATTGTTTGCATTTAGGATGTTCAATTACAATCAATCAGGACATAATCGAGGCCTGTTTCATCTATGTCAAGCTGTCCGTGATAGATATAGGTTATCATGTCGATAAAATCGCCAACACGATCAAAATAGTTAGTATTGATATCCCTTTTGCCCCATAGGTTTAACCTCAAATAGTATGTACTCTCTCCAATAATAAAAGGACCGGAATACATTCTTTTCGGTGGTGTGGAGTCGTCACACAGAATATTCTTCAAACAAAAACACCCATCTTTCGATAGCGTTCTAAATGGACTTCCATCTTTGGGGGTACTGATGTACGGGGCAAGGCGATTCAAGATATCTCTTTTTTGTAGATACTTAAACACGCCCGTTGCAAAACGATTGAAACTAGACTCTCGCACCACCACATTTTTCATCATGTCTTCCAACTTTTCGAAGGCAAGTGCTTCTCCCCATGAAGAGGAAGGGTATTTCGGGTAGAGCGAATATTTTAACGACAGTGACTCTATTCCATGATTGTCTTTTGTGCAGGATATATTTGCATATTGGGCTATCAGTTTGGAATAGTCATCCTTGTGATTTTCGAAGAGGTAGGCCCCAAATACATACGCGGCAGTCGTTATTGTGCAAGTCTGTTTGTTTTTGATGATTTTTAAAGTACGCTCAAGCGCATCTTTCGCCACCTGAGGAACAATGCCCCCTTTCGAAGATGCCACATGGTCCAATACTACCAGACTGCCAAATTCGGCCATAGGCTCTTCCGCGTAGCTGTTCGGTTTCAGGGTACCAAGCCCAGTATGTAAATAGAACGAATGGAAGTATTCATGAAGCATTACCTGTCCCATCAAAAGCATTGTATCGTAAGGATCTTTGGCTTTCTCCTCAATGGTATCCACATAAAGTATCACCCCAGAGGCTTTACCATTCCCATGCGTGTAGCTGCCATATGACTTTACTGACTTCACACTCTTATCTGCCTTATTGAGAGCAGACTTCAATTCCTTAAGTTGACTTTCCCACAGTTGATACAAGCCCCAATTATCTTCTGGCACATCATCGCTCTGCAGATTGTCCCACAATTCCTTAATCATCTTCTCCAGCTCGGCAATCTCCCTTTCTATCTTGTCTTTGGATGGGATCGCTTGGTGCTCATATTTTTCACCGCTAAGCACTAATTCTGTGTGCCGTTGGAGGTTGTCAATCTGAAAAAACAGCGACTTGTCAAGAAACAATGTGTACCTTGCCAACGCAGAAAGGAATGCTTCCTCATCAGGGGTTAGCGTGTGTTTGGGTGGAAATTCCTTATCAATGGTATATTTCATAGGGGCCAATATGACACTCGTTTTTATGATTTCCTGTTTCCAAACACATCAATTATAAACTCTTCGCCATCTTTCCTTACTCTATCAAAGCCGTCCTCGTTAAATACTATCAGAGAATCGTATTCGCAAGGAATCACCACCTGCCCTTGAGCGTTTATTGTGCCCCATTTATTATTATATCCTTTCATTGTGGCATAGCCATTTTCCAATCCTCTCATGTCGAGATAGTCAAGGTTGAATGGGACAACCACTTCGTCTTGCTCATTGATGATGCCATAGTATCTACCTAACTTTGCAACAGCAAGTCCCATTTCGAAAGACTCGATATCGTCATATTTTACAGCAACTTGTTCTTCGCCATTAGCATTAACGTAACCAAATTTATGGTCTCTTTTAACCTTACAAAGGTTGTTTTTTTCAAAGTCCCAAATATAGTCATATATAAAAGGAGTGACATTATTGAGTTGCGAGTCAATGATGCCATATTTACCATTTTTCTTCAATTCATAATAGCCATTGCCACGACTATTGATTAAAGGGATGTGATTGTCTCTGCGTACGAGAATACCATTGATTAACATCATTTTCTTGTTTTTTGATGAAATTGTTATAGGAATGGTTGAAAAAAGGTCTTTTAGATAATAACAATCTTCACATTCAAAATTTTCTCCAAGATACAAATGTTGCACCTCGTCTTCGAAATGAACATGAAAATCTCGCTTAATATGATAACAATGATGTATATATTCTTTATAATAACGATACATGTATTTATTCCAATAGCCGTTCAACCCCAGTGTCTTGGAGGGTTTGTCATAAAAATAAGTTGGGGCACATAGAGCGGGAATCCATTGTACTGCAAGAGTCCCCCCGTTGGTATTTACAAAACCACCCCCTTCTGGCAGAGAGATTCGTCCATTAGAATTATCTAGCATCTCATATTCTTCGATGAGTATCTTGTACTCTTCAAGGATTTTTCTAAGCGATTTATCACCGCCAAGATATTGATACATAAAATTTGCGCCATAGCCATAACAACAGTTTTTATTGCTTACATTGTCATGCGCCCAATCATAGTAGTTGCTATGAGTTTCATGCAGATACAGCAGCATCCCAAACTCAGCCAAAGGTTCTTCCACGAACATGGCGTAAGGATATTTATCGTGTCCGGGACGGTTGAAATATGCATGCATGACCTCATGTGCAAATGTCGAAACCAAGTATTCGTCCATCTTGCTTGCATCCGCTTTCGCCATAGCCTCTGGAAACAATTTAATGACATTCTTCTGACTGTCATAGAGGCCGAGCAATATCATTGATGAATGTGCTTGACGCTCCGAATAAAGTCTGCCAAGTTTTCTCTCTGCCTTTTGACACTCATTCCATAAAGACTCATCCAAACGCGCACGCTCAGCCAGTTGATTATACACCTTTCGCCAATAATCGATGGCCTTCTCGTAATAGTCGTCAACACAGCGTATAGGCGTCCCCTGTTCAATGATAACATCGACTTTTAACCTTGTGACAATATCGTCAAGCGATATGAAGCCGCCAAACGAATAAGCTTTATTAGCATTCTCTCTCAATAAGTCTTTCTGCTCTGACGTTAACAAAGCGTTTTGGTCTATAATATTCATGTCTAATAGTATTTAATGTTATAATTCAATCATAATAAACATATCGTCCTTTTTTCGAATGTCAAATTTTTTAGGATATATGTGTCCAATCATGTTCTTTAAATCATCAAAGTGAAGATGTGTATTTGTATTTACTTCACTCCATTGGGTTGATAAATAATACGTATCACTTCCTATATTAAAAGTCTCGCTCATAAACCAATCACTAGAACGAGATATTCGAGAACCATCATTTAAGATGCCCACCAACTTAAACACTCCAGGTGCAGTGAGCGTTCTTAATTCAGGATTTCTTTTTTTAGTGACGAATGATTCAAGGTATCCAAGTAAACCTTTGTTTTTTAAAAATCGAAAAACTTCTAATGCAAACTGACAAAGCTTCTTTTCAGCTATTGAACCTTTGCTCCCACCTGTAGCTGAGGTATGGGTTATAACAGGAGCTACTTTCGACACTTTTTTCGTCAAGGTCTTGATTCCTTTTGCGGATTTTATCCCTGTCGCCAAAAGACACCTCAGTTTATCATATGTAAACTTCTCAAAATGTGAATCAGGATAAGATGGATATACCATATACTTATATTCCAAAGTCCTTCTCCCATGAGCATCCAACAAACGGGACACATTGGCATATTCGGCTATCAGTTCTCGATAATCTTTTCTATGGTTGTCGTATAGGTAGGCACCAAATCCGTATGCAGCAATATATCCTTTACACTTTTGTTTCCTTTTAACTTTATTATAGGTATATGCCAACGTTTTGCTTGCTTCAGTGGAAATAGGCAATCCCGATGATACCACACTGTCTAACACCACCAAACTACCATATTCTGCCATGGGCTCTTCTACGCAGTTGATTCGATCTCGCGAACCGACGCCCACGTGGTAATAGAATGAATGAAAGTATTCGTGGAGCAGAACCTGCCCCATCAAATACATGGTTTTGACAGGATCTTTTCCAGTGCAGTCTTCAATATTGTTCACATAAAGTAACACCTCGGAATCGTAACCGTTGTTGTGTCTATACTTACCCAACAGCATTGTCGCTTTGATACCATATTTCTCATCTATGAGAGCCTCTTCCAGATCTTTGAGCCTCTCTTCCAACTGTTTTTTCAAATTCCAGTCTTCCTGCACCAATTCTTCGATTAGATTCTTCAGTTCTTTGATCTCGCGTTCCAACTCTTTGGAATTGGGATACTCGGAAATCATGATTCTCGCACCGCTAAGCACCAGTTTGGTATGCTACTGCAGATCTTCAATCTGAAAAAACAGCGACTTGTCAAGAAACAATGTATATTTTGCCAACGCACGTAAGAAAGATTCTTCGTCCGGGGTAAGTTTGTGCTGTGGTGGGTTGTCGCTGTCAATGCTATACCTGAAAACTACATCTTCTTCTCTTACCTTGTTGCCGAAATACTCGTCGGTTAAATTACTTAAAACTCCCATATTATTGGCAGTTTAGGATTTGTGATATCTTCTTGGTGGAAGTTGAACTATCTTATATTAAAACAGGTTTTACAATTTATTCTTTTGAGGGATTGTCTTTAAGAAAAGAATAGATGAATTTACAAAAGTCTGGCGCGGGAGCACTTTCAGATACCGCGCCTCCGATTTGAAAACTCAATTTTTCTTCGGGAATCTGCCACAAAGAACAATCCTTATTTTCTTTCATTGAATATTTTTTCTTCAAAAAGTTCAACGTGTCCATAATTCTCATCCAATAGTCAAACCCGTAGTCAAACTCGGAAAACACACCATTCTTCTCAATGTAGGCACGTACCACTTTTATTATTTCGGCGTCATAGAGCGGTTCAACCCATTTTGTCCATTCTTCAATAGTCGGCTGAATGTGATAAATATCACAACATTCTCCAAACTGTTTTTCTTTGAGATTGTACTTCGGATCGGGCTGCATATAATAATCCACATTACCAGCTTGAGCACAAACAATTACAGCACAATCCTGAAACACACCTCCTTTTTGGTTTGTGTGGGTATTGACAAACTTCAGCCAATCATCTTGTTCATTAAGCATATAACATCCTGTATTAAAGAGAATTCCAAATCTTTTCCACTCGCCGCAAGATTCATATTTTTTGGAATTCTCATCCCAGACCATCCTGCTGTACCAAGTTTTTGGTTGGGTGTAGTCATCTTTATAAAAGGTCTTACCTGACTCTTTGAACCATACTTGGTCGTTTGGGTTCGTCTTGTTGTAACTCTCACAACATTGCTTGATTACACGCTGGGCAATTCCATAGAACATATAATCTGCATTCCATAAGACAAGCGAACGCCCAGCATAGTCCCTTGGACTGGTGAGACGTTCCATTACAAGCTTTTCAAAGTCTATTATTCCTATTTCTTTCATATCTTGATACCATTATTTTTACGTTGAGACATTTTAATGATGCTATAAGTCGTATTAGTTGTCATTCGTCAACAGGACCTAATTCATAATTTAACATATATGATATTGCCAAATTATGCTCCTCGTCACTCCAAGACTCTCGTTCTGCTTTACTTGCACTAGGATTGACTATTTTCACATCGGAGTTAAGACCTGTGCCATTGAGGACTTTTGCATTCTTGATGCACACCAACCTTAAATTTGGGCAACTATAGAATGCAGTACCTATTTTTTTTACCGAATCAGGAATTACAATGCTAGAGAGACTTGTGCATCCATCGAATACATAGCACTCAATCTCTTTTACCGATTTCCCTATTCCAACGCCCTGAAGACTGCTGCATCCTTTGAAAGCACTGTCCTTGATTTTCTCCACGGAGTCAGGAATTCCGATGCCTTTAAGACCAGTGCAGTCACAGAATAAATTCTTTGGAATTTCGGTTATCTTGTTACTTAATTTTACACGGGTAAGACCTGAACATCCATTAAATACACCTTCTCCCATTGTGGTTACAGAATCGGGAATTGTAATTTCCCCAAGGCCCTTGCAATGATAAAAAGCTTCTTCTCCAATCTCTTCCACCGAATCAGGAATGTTAATGGATTCCAGGCCCGTGCATTTCCAGAATGCACAACTTCCTATTTTATTCACAGTTGGTGGAATAATTGAGTTTTGACATCCTATAATAAGAGTTTTACTCTCTTTTTCTATGATAACATTGCATCCATCGGGTGAGTAGTAATTCCTGTTGTCTGGTGATATAGTGATATGTGACAATCTTGGACAGTCCTTGAAGGCTCCGCTGTCAATCTCTGTTACTGACGCAGGAATCTCAACACTCGTTAAGTTAGGGCAACGAACAAATGCATTACATTGGATTTCAGTAACACTAGAAGGAATTACGACGCTACGCAAATCCTCGCAATTTCTAAAGTCTCCTACTCCAATTTCTTTTTTCCATTGTGGGATTATTGCTTTCCCATCTTTGATTTCAAATGCCATAATAATTGTTATTTAAAAAAAAACTTATTGTGATTATTCTATCATCCTATCGCTGCAGTGGCATTCTCGAACAACTGGAGGACTCATATAAGACACTTTCAATTTCAGCATCCCATACATAATCCTTAATGCCATCTACAAGCATCTGCTCAAAGTCATCTATAATACAATCTTCAGATACATCCACAAAGACTTCCATTTTATCTTCATCCGACTTTACTCCCACGAAAGCAAATGTATTTCCATAAGCTATCTTGACCCATTGATGAGTTTCAATAAGGCCTGGGCTCTTTGAAAGTCTTTTGAAAGTATCGTTGTATCTTACTTCTTCCTCCACTTCTTCGGGGAAAGCACTCACTACTTCCAAGACAAAACCGTTGTCTATAAAGGAGTTCTCAATACTTTCTATGAGGCTGCTAATGTCTATTTTACACATATTTTTTTATTGTTAAATTGTTTTTTTTTATTGTAAGCAGCACCTACACCAGCCTATTCCACCTCTACCTTTTTTAATTCAACTCCATCAAAATACAGATTACCTGCCTCTGGGGACTCAAGCCGATACGTGTATTTTTCATCGGAAAACTTCAACATAAGACTATATCCGTCAAAATAATCTATTTCTTCACTTGGCGGAATATTGGCATACTCAATAAGCTTCTTGTAGAATGCAGATAAGCACTCATCCTCTTTGGCCATTTGATGGAGAGTGCCTTCACCCACTTCTACAAACTTTACATTTGTCAGAATATCCTCAATGGACGAAAAGTCAATCGCCCAATTTTTCTCCTTATTAGTGACTTCGCTTAATAAGATGTTTTTGCCGTCAACACAAACACCTACCGAGGTGTCTTCAAAGAAATCACCTTCCATTAGCTCATATAAATCACGGTACTCCGTGATGATTGCCTGTTTGATGAAGTACAACTTATCAATTCCCTGCACTTCTTTTGACCAGTTCCCCTTAGGGTCTCTAACTTGAATTGCTGACATAACTTTATATTTTTTGATTAGTATTCGTTATTATTCAGAACGATGTATGGTTCAAATCAGTTGATACCACTCATTCATCATATCCCTTAATTCAGCTCTGTTGAAGTCTTCAAGCTCTTCAATGAACTTTATTACGTCTTTTTTCCAGTCCAAATCTTTTATTACCAGCAAGATGTATCCGTGGAAGTCGAGCTTTTCCTGTTTTACAAGTTGCTTCAATTCCCAGCAGTGCTTGAACATATTGATGTCGCAGACGTTGATGACCAGCAGACCCTGCTTGACCTTGCCGGCTTCGAATTTCAATTTCTTCCACAAAGCATATTCTGCACCATCTACCTCATTGTTGAGTGGCCACGAGCTGTCAATCGTTATCTCATTGACTTTCCCACTCTCTTTAAGCTCATCATATTTCAGATGCTCTTTCGCAAAATTGGAATCCAAGTGTATGCCATCGTCCGTAACGATGACTCCCTTGCGGGAACCGGCCTGATTCCACGGGGTAATACCCATAATGATATCGTGCATTCTTGCGAGGTTCCAAGACACTTCATCTTTATAGGTTTCTTTTTCAATCGAATAACTCATAACCATTTGTTTTTTTTAGTTTATACTATAACTATTTAATTCTATATGTATTTCAATTCTTCTCTTGGGGCATGCACCACTTGTCTATTAGATTTATTACTTATAATATTGACCTTTATTCCCTATTAATATTTCCAGACTCGGAACCATCTCTGTCGAATTATTTTTGCGCTTCTACACGTTTGCCAAATCTATCGAAGACGTACTCTTCTCCGTCTTTCTTTACGGTATAGGTGCCTTGTTGTGGGTCTAGATGAATATGGTCATATTTGCAAGGTATCACCTGTTTGAGGTTTTCATCAATCACACCCCATTTCCCATCACGGTTAATCTTATACAATCCTTCTCCCAAAGAGGGAAGAACGGGTTTGTTGTTCTTTTTATAAACGGGAATGTTGTTGACCTCTGCATAGACCCTGTTCATTGGAGAGACATATACCGGGCACAAACAAATGGGGTAAACGTGATGGATGTCATCCGTACAAAAAAGGGGTCCAAGGTATACGTGTTTTACCTCTGGACTAAACATCGACACTTCACTTTTACCGTCAATTATAACGTCGGGGGCATCCGTTATACTGATGTCTCCCCAATACCCGTCAAGGAATAATGTATCTGTTTGCTCATCATAATAATATCTTGGTGGGTATTCATACACATCTTCCCAACGAGGATGCAGACTTTGCCCATCGATGATTACCGGGTTATTGATTGTGTTCTCATGAGGCAGCTTTACCATTTCGTCTTTTTTTACTATATTCATATCATTGAGCATTATCAGTTTATTATTTTTTTAACGATTACAGACTTACCTAAATGAATGAAGTGGAGCCATCCCGATTTGCCCTATCTCCAACTGCAGGGTCTGGACTCCCTTATTTGTATCACTAAATAGATAAGAATTTCTGAATAGCCCCACTTGGTGTATATTGTTGAAGACGTATATACATAACAAGCGGGCTTTTATCATTTATCCCGATTTAGTAATATTGCGAATTGTCCAGATTCATAGTTGGCGGAATAAGGCGAAAAGCACTCTTTTCGGCAAGCCAGTAACTTACGGTTTGCAAATGCAAATATACGAAAAATATTTGATACCTACGGCCTGTAAGATAATCTAATTTCATAATTAAATAAAAAAATTAACAAATTAAGTTGCAAATTTTTTCATAGGAAGATGTGGAACGACGGCAAACAATCTAAATGCTTTACATATAAGTAGCAGTCGCTCGGTCTGGACGCACAGAAAGACATCATCAGCACCTATGTCACCAATGCCGGAGGAACAATCTTCTCCGAAGTCCAAGAGAAAGAGTCCGGCAAAGATGTAAGCGTTTTGATGATCTTTTCATTGTCTTTCTTTTTAGACCTCAAAATGTGTCAAGTTTTCTTAGTTCAATTTAATCCTTCTCGTAATTCAGAATAGGTTTTACAATTATTGCTGTCCGGTAAAACTCGAGAAGGCATAAAATACCAGTCCGAAGCCCTTAAAAATCAGGTTTCGGACCTTCTTTTTCAAAAAGTAAGCCCCCTTAGTCGAAAAGTGTTTGTTCCGGAGGTGCTTTTAGAGCCTCTTTTGCTAGAATATTATTCCAAGTTTTATCCGGATTTTCCATAAAAGCGACAAAATCTATATAGTACATAAGAGTTA
>SAMEA3663257__coassemble_500_pt1 | contig 22569 bp, 17 predicted proteins | sample SAMEA3663257__metabat2_low_PE_016 | metagenome-assembled genome bin SAMEA3663257 (sample SAMEA3663257) | pig gut metagenome | biome: pig gut; feature: pig-associated habitat; material: faeces | place: China | collected 2013 | reverse complement strand
TCCCACTCCCCACTAAACTCCGGAAATCTCAAATGGGGAACATTAAGGTTCTTCGAACCTTTAATATTCTCACGCTCGGTAGAGTTCAAACAAGTTTGGCTCTGCTCTCGCTCAATCGAAGATTTATGGATTCTATTTTCTTTATTATCTGCCATAGTTGTCATTCTTTATTCTTTTTACATTAAATACCTTGATGTCGCATATTGTGATTTCAAGAATCTGCATTGTCGTCATTGTCAGAAAGCGTTGCCTCTATGTCCCCATGGAACGGAGAAGAAAACATCCTCGCTGATTTGGGCAACAGCTTGTTGCCTCATATCATCGTCTAATTTGGCAACAGGTTGTTGCCAAATTATAAGCTGTTGATAATAAAACTCATACCACTGACGAATGTATCTTAGATTGCGATACGAGAACCCTTTTATATCAGGAAATTCTGTCATTAGTTCTCGGCTTAGTTCTTTAAGCCATCCGTCTCCCCAAGAGGCAGATTTCTGCTTCTCACAAATGTCCGCACCCATGCGCCAGTAAAGGCGGAGCAATTCTGTATTCACCTTGATTGCTGCCCTTATTTGCGCACTACGAATATCTTGCTTCAATTGCGACACCCAACTCTTGAAATCGCTATTGCTTGCCATTGTCATATTCTCTGCCATTGCTTACAATTCCTTATTACTCTGTTCAATTGCTAATATTCTACCAAGCTAGTGGAAAATTGGAAATCGCAATTTGCGACATCCAATTTCTCAGACTATTCCCAATTCTTTTAGATATACTTCTATCTCCTTGTCCAACTCGGCGCGTTTGGCTTCCAGTTCCTTGATTTCCGACATAACTGCCTTGATGTCGATGGGTTCTTCTTCCTCGAAGGTGTCGACATATCGGGGGATATTGAGGTTATAGTCGTTGTCGGCAACCTCTTGCAAGGTGGCGAGGTGACTGTATTTCTCTATCTCCTTGCGCTCACGATAAGTATCGATAATCTTATTGATGTGTTGCGGACGGAGTTTGTTCTGAGTCTTCACTTTCTCAAACTCCTTGCTGGCATCGATGAATAGGATATTGTCGTCTTCTTTGCGGCATTTTTTCATTACAAGGATGCAAGTAGGGATGCTTGTGCCATAGAAGATGTTGGCTGGCAGTCCGATGATGGCGTCAATATAGTTCTTCTTCTCGATGAGGAAGCGGCGGATGATACCTTCTGCATTGCCACGGAAGAGCACACCATGAGGTGCCACGCATGCCATGGTGCCACCCTCGTTGAGATGGTAAATCATGTGAAGGATGAAAGCATAGTCGGCTGTTTTGCGTGGTGCGAGACGACCTGCTTTGCTGAAACGATCATCGTTGTTAAACTTTTCTGCAGCACTCCATTCGGCAGAGAAAGGGGGATTGGCTACCACGGCATCAAATTGCTCCTCGGGGAATGCATCGGCTTCGAGCGTATCGCCATTTTCTATGCAGAAATCGCTAAATTTTACGCCATGCAGTAGCATGTTCATACGTGCAAGATTGAATGTAGTAGGGTTCTTTTCCTGACCGTATATCAAATCTGCCTTGCCGTTGCGTGCCGTGCGGAGTAGTAGCGAGCCGGAACCACATGTAGGGTCATAGACATTTTTCAGTCGGGTCTTTCCCGTTGTAACGATGTCGGCAAGTATCTGGCTCACCTCCTGTGGGGTATAGAACTCACCTGCTTTCTTTCCAGCTCCGGCGGCAAACTGACCAATCATGTATTCGTAGGCATCACCGAGGATATCAATATCGGATGCCTCGCTCAGTCCGAAATCTATGTCATCAAGTGCCAACAGCACATTGCTGATAAGCGTATTCTTGTCATCGGCAGTCTTGCCCAGTTTTGGCGAAGCAAGGTCAATGTCAGAGAAGAGTCCTCCGAAATCTTCCTCACTATCATGCCCGATGGTGCTGTCTTCAATCTTTTTCAGCGAGCGTTCGAGCATAGGCAAGATATTCTCCTTGCGCTTGATTGCTTCAATGACAGATGAATACAGATAATTCGGCTCTATGAAATAGCCGAGGTTCTCCATACTTATTTCCCTTATTTCGTCTTTCAACTCCTGCTGGTCACTTGCCCAAGCCTCTTTGAAGGACATCTCGTCAGCTTCCAGTTCACCATTTATATACATTTCTATCTTCTCCGATAGATATTTGTAGAAGATGAATCCGAGGGTGAAATACATAAAGTCACTTGCCGACATATTGCCTCGCAAGGTATTTGCCACAGTCCAAAGCTGTGTACGTAGTTTTTGTTGTAGTTCTTCGCTCATAATTTTTGTCACTCTATATTTTTAGAAGTATTATTGCAATAGTTTTCTTCCATGATTATCCTCCAGTACGTTCATCTGCTGGATGGCAATCTGATTCAGTTTTATCAGTCGTTCTCCCTGTGGCAGTCCTTGGTCGATGAAGACTGCATTGAGGTTTTCCATGTTTGAAAGACAAATCAACTCGTTGATGGTGGCGTAATCCCTTATGTTTCCTTTCTTGTCGGGATTGGCATCTCGCCATTGCTTGGCTGTCATGCCGAACATTGCTACGTTGAGCACATCCGCTTCGTTGGCATAGATGATGCTTGCCTGCTGGTGTGTCACCTCTTCAGGAATGATGTTGCGCTTGATGGCATCGGTGTGTATGCGATAATTGATTTTGGACAATTCACGTTTGGCAGACCAACCGAGTTGCTTTTGCTCTTCTGCTTTAAGGCGTTGGAATTCTTTGACTATGTATATCTTAAATTCTGGGCTTATCCACATAGCAAATTCAAATGCAATGTCTTTGTGAGCATACGTTCCGCCGTATCTCCCAGCTTTAGCCTGCAAAGAAATCGCATTGGTGCGTTCGACAAATTCCTTAACACTGATTTTAAATCTATTAAGACCTGCCTGACTTTTAATTGTGGCGAATTCGCCATAATTAAAAGATGGGTTATATACTTTTTCCCATATTCCTATGAACTCAAGCGTATTTCTATTGCGAAGCCAATCTGTTACAAAGAAATCACCATCTTTTGCCCTTATCATATCTGTCAAGCAGATATAATCTTCTCCGTTTATTCTTGTAACGGAGACTTCGGTATCTTGAACTTTTATCTTTGCCATAATTATGTCAATTCTATTCCCAACTAAATGTATTTATTATGTTTCTCAACTTTGTCGTTAAGCTTTTCAGAAGTCCACTACGTTGCAATAGGCGAAGTCCTTTTTTCTGTTTAATGGCATTTTGTAGTATTTCCGGCTTCTCGCGTTGCAGATAGTCGTACTCTTGTACATACTTAATAAGGGCATTTACGTCAATGTCTTCCTCTTTTGCCAAGTCGGAAATGGCGCGCAAACGGGCTTCTGTTACATATTTCGTCAGGCGGCTCTCCAAGTCCATCGTTCCATCTGCTTTGCTGCGAGTGAAACCCTCACGGTCGTTGTCGACATTTTCACGGATGAAGCTGTCTATGATGCGTGTCTTATTGCGCATAACAGGGTCTTTTATCATCGTGTCTATGATATGCTGACGCTTTTCTCCATAGTCCTCATTGTCTGGATTGAGGTCGGCTATCAGTTCAAGAATATATGCAACATTGATGACATCGCTATGAAGTAGTTCAAGGCAGAAGTCGATATCTGTGATTTCCCCTTGTTGGTCTTCTTCCACCATACTTGTGGATTCGTCAGTTCCCTTATTCTGCTCATCATTGTCTGTTGAGATAAAGCCAAGTGTCATATCCAGATACTTGGAGCGATAGTCATTGAACTGCTGGTCGGTCATTTCCCATTCAGGGTCATCGGCATCAAACTCTTCGTATATCTGTATTTCTGAGCGTTTCTTGATAATGTCTCTGAATGCAAGAATGAAGTTCCGCTTGTCGTATTCGTTTTGGATGCGGTCGACGGATGCCATATCAGGGTAACGGTTCAAGAAAGTATGGCACAGGGCATTCAGTTCCTTCTTTACATCCTCGAATGGCACACGCAGCACAAAGCCCAATGCTTCTGGAGCATTGGTATTGGAGAATAGTTTGACTGCTTTATCAACATTATCTTTCAAATTTCTGAAACATACTACCTTACCAAATCTTTTTTTCTCGTTGAGCACTCGGTTGGTACGGCTAAATGCTTGCAGTAGTCCGTGATATTCCAAATTCTTATCCACATACAGCGTGTTTAGTTTTTTTGCATCAAAACCTGTGAGAAACATTCCGACAACAAGGAGGAGGTCGAGAGGCTCCATGTCGGCACGCTTCTTCTTCATGCGCAGGTTGATGTCGTCATAATATGCACTGAAGTTGTCGGTAGTGAAATTGGTGTGGAACATGTCGTTATAGTCGTCCATGATAGCCTGTAATTCGTCTGCCGTCACCTTTTCGTTGGCAAAGCCCTGGTTCATGCCTGTCTGCTCATCGTCCTGACTGTCATTGGTTGCATAGGTGAATACCGCACCGATACGTATCTTCGGATTTAGTTCCTTGAATATCTTGTAGTAGCGAAGCAACATGGGTACTGACTGTATTGCAAATAAAGCATTGAAATCTCCATCGTAGGTCGATTTGTTGAAGTTGTTGAGGATAAACTGCGCTATCTCCCTCATGCGCTTCTCCTCCATCACATCCACATCACCATTCTCCTTGTAGTATTCCACCAAGAAGCCCAGCACGTTCTCATCTGATATGGCATCCTTGATGAGATAACGGTGGAGACAGGTGTCAAACACCTCGGCTGTGGTATGTTCTCCTCTTGCATTCTCGGAGAATATAGGTGTGCCTGTGAAGCCGAATATCTGAAGGTTCTTGAAGAAATGCACGATATTCTTATGACACTCGCCAAAATGACTACGATGACATTCGTCGAAAATCATCACAATCTTTTGGTCTTTCACCTCTTGCAGATGCTTGTTGTAGTAGTTTCGGGTGACGGCACAGTTCAGTTTCTGGATGGTGGTGATGATGATTTTTGAATTGCCGCTGAGTCGTTTGATGAGTTCGTAGGTGTTGTCAGTACCGTCTACAGCTCCGGGCTCAAAGGCTTCGTATTCCGACTGGGTCTGGGTGTCAAGGTCGTGACGGTCAACGATAAACATAACCTTGTCTATACCATCTATCTCGCTAACGAGTTGTGCCGCTTTGAACGAGGTGAGGGTTTTGCCTGCACCTGTAGTATGCCAAATATATCCGTTCTTATTGGAGTTCTGCACCTTGTCGAGTATGCGCTCTACGGCATAAAACTGGTAAGGGCGCAACACCATTAGGCATTTGTCGCCCTCATGAAGCACGATGTATTTGCTGATTATTTTGCCCAATGTGCATTTGTCGAAGAAAAACTGCGCAAACATTGAGAGATCGTTGAATGGCACATTCTCTGCATCCGTCCAGTTGAAGGTGAACTTATATCCGCTGTTGGGATTGTTGGCGAAATAGCGTGTGTTGACACCATTGGAAATAACGAACAGCTGGATATAGTCGAATAATCCTTGGAACGATGTTTTGTGATAGCGTTGAATCTGGTTGTAAGCCTGTTTTAGTTCCACTCCACGTTTCTTCAATTCTATTTGCACAAGAGGCAGACCATTGACAAGAATAGTTACGTCATAACGGCATTTCTTTCTGCCTTCTACAGTTATTTGATTGGAAACTTGAAACTCGTTCTGGCACCATTGTTGACGGTTCAAGAATTCTATCCAAATACGCTTGCCATCAGCTGTTTCCAACGGGTAAAGGTCACGAAGTTTCTTGGCTTTCTCGAAACGAGTGCCACCTTCCAGATAGATGAGTATTTTATTAAACTCTTCTGCTGTAAATTCCTTACGTCCATATTCTGCCAATCGTTTATGGTTGTGCTTTTCTAATTGCCGTTTAAAATTGGATTGTAGATTAGATTCCTCTTTTATTTGAATATATTCATAATTCATTTGTTGGAGGGTTTCTATCAATCCGGATTCCAAAGCAGCTTCACTTTGTGCCGTCATAGTATAACTTTATTGTATGAGTGCAAAATTACATAAAATTTTATAGATATCATAGAGATTATGGAAATTTAGATTTTATTCCGGGAGTTGGCAATGAATATATTTTGGAGAACAGATGGTTGGTGCACTCAAAATAATAATCAGTAGCAACATTGATTGGTTTTGGAAATTATGATGACGGGGTGATGGTTGAGGGGTAAATCTATAACAGGGGGAAAATAGAATTTAAAAAATAGGCTGCGTATAAATATAGTAGTCTGAAAATATAGAGTGGTCTATAAATGGAGTGCCTAAAAAACTAGAAAGGATTATAAATCCCGTTTCCCAACGAAGTTTATAACCCATTTCTACAAACAAAATCTATTATCTAAAATCAATCTCTTATTATGCTATGAAAGTTCTTTATTAACACTTATCTAATTTTATATCATGAAAAAAATAACACTCATTTTCTTTATTTTCAATAGCAAATTTAGGCATTTATTTTTATATTGCAAGCGTATTGGCAAAAATTTTTTCAAAAAATTTTTTCAGCCGATTTTTGCCTTTGTAAGTGTAGATTATAACCATTTTAAATGGTTATTTAGCTTGATTTTTGTCAATTTCTTTTTACAAAGAAAATCTTAAAAGGCTGTTAATTTAAAAAATCTACTATTTCAAAAGCATTTTTTAAGCAAATTTTTTCTTATTCTCTTGCAAAATTTTCACTTTATTTATTTCGCTTATGCTCTGCAAAGCTTTTTGTAAGGGTACTTGTTAATCTTTTTTTTGCCAAAATCTCGATTTCTTCGGTGTGGCAGAATAATAAAGGTAGCCTTTACATTAGCTTTGGCAGTATAAATGCGTTTCAATAAAGTGTTTTATTATTAGCCTTTATAATCTTCATCGAAGTCTTCAGAAAAATCTTGCTCATCGAAATCTTCATCGGAAATATTCTCATCGGACAATACTTCTTCGAAGTCATCTTCTTTGATATCTGTTTTAACCTCAAGGTTTCGATGAGTAAAGGTTTCTATTCTGTTTTCTTCTTTATTTATTTCCGTCCATAGCAAATCTTTCAGTTCGGTAATGCCGTATCCTGAAACGGAAGAGATAAAGATATGCGGTACTTCTGTAGGCAATTCTTTTTCCATTGCTTCGATGAGTTCTTCGTCGAGCATATCGGATTTTGAGATTGCCAATACTCTCTGTTTACGTATTAAATCGGGGTTGTATTCTTCGAGTTCGTGTAGCAGAATTTGGTATTCTTTATTAATATCTTCGCTATCGGCAGGGATTAGGAATAGTAGTATAGCGTTTCTTTCGATATGCCTTAAAAATCTCAATCCCAATCCTTTACCGGTACTTGCACCTTCTATAATACCCGGGATATCTGCCATGCAGAAAGATTTTCCACCGCGATATTCTACGATGCCGAGGTTTGGCACGAGGGTAGTGAAGGGGTAGTTTGCTATTTCGGGTTTTGCTGCGGATACAACGCTGAGCAGAGTAGATTTACCGGCATTAGGGAAGCCAACCAAGCCCACGTCACCGAGCACTTTAAGTTCTAAAATCACATATTTTTCTTGCATTGGTTCGCCCGGTTGAGCGTAGCGAGGGGTTTGATTAGTTGCGGTGCGGAAATGCCAATTGCCGAGTCCGCCACGACCGCCTTTGAGCAATACCACCTCTTGCTTGTCTTCGGTGATATCGCAGAGGAATTGCCCCGTTTCGGCATCGTAAGCTACTGTGCCACAAGGCACGTCGATATACACGTCTTTACCATCGGCTCCGAAGCTACGACTGCTGCCTCCGCTCTCTCCATTGCCCGCCATGATATGACGGGTATAACGCAAGTGTAGCAAAGTCCAATAATCTTTATTGCCGCGTAGAATGATATGGCCACCTCTGCCTCCGTCTCCACCGTCCGGTCCTCCTTTCGGGATGTATTTCTCTCGATGGAAATGTGCCGATCCTGCCCCTCCTTTCCCGGAGCGACAATAAATTTTTACATAATCTACAAAATTGGAATTTGCCATAAATAATATGTATAGGGTTTTTATTAATTATTTTCCGATTTCGCCTATAAGAGCCTTTATCTGATTAAAGCAATCGTCGATAGAAGTATTGTTGTTCACTGCATGGTAGCGGTCGGTACTCTTGTAATAGTCGGCAACAGGCAGGGTAACTGTTTGATATACTTCCAAGCGATGGTTGATAGTTTCGAGATTATCGTCGGCACGGCCTGATGTTTTTGCTCTATTCAGCAAGCGTTCGATGAGAAGGTCGTGGTTTACGTCGATATTCAGCATTATGGTTACTTTTTCGTTGTAAGCAGAAAGTAATGTGTCGAGATTTTTTGCTTGGTCAACAGTTCTTGGATATCCGTCGAAGATGAAGCCTTTGGCATCGAGATTGTTTTTGATTACCGATTCCAGCATGCCGTTGATAATTTCATCAGGCACCAAGTTACCGGCGTCGATAAGTGTTTTGGCTTTCATTCCCAGTTCTGTGCCTTTGGCAATTTCTCCACGAAGTAAGTCTCCTGTTGAGATGTGTTTGAGTCCGTATTTTTCTACTAAAATATCACTTTGAGTTCCTTTACCGGAACCCGGGGCTCCTGTAATTACAATATTAAGCATGATAATACTTTTAAGGTTTGTTATTTAATAAGTGTATAAATATCACGAAGATTACGGCCGTAGCCATCGTAGTCGAGTCCGTAGCCAACGATAAAATCGTTTGGTATAGGCATCACTACATAGTCGAGAGTAAGGTCGTATTTAAGGGCGTCGGGTTTAAAGAATAATGTGGCTATTTTCAAGTCCGTAACACCTTTTGCTTTCAATATCTCCACCATTTTACTCATTGTAAGGCCGGAGTCTACGATGTCTTCTACAATAACTACGGTACGCCCTTTTACATCTTCATTAAGACCGATAATTTCGTTTACCGTGCCGGTACTGCCGGTACCACTGTAAGAAGATAGTTTGATAAAACTCATCTGAGCCTGTATTTCAACCCTTTTCATAAGGTCGGCGGCAAACATAAAAGCACCATTTAGCACTACTAAAAATATAGGATTTGTGCCTTCCAAGTCTTGTCGCATTTTTTCTGCCACTTTATCAATGGCAGTAAGTATCTCATTTTCAGGTATAGAGATGCCGAAAGTTTTATCTTTTAGAGTAATGGTTTTCATATTTGTGTCAACAAAAAATCGGTGCAAAGGTACAACATTTTTTACAATCTACCAAAATGTTCATTTCTTACCCCCATTGCCTACTTTCAACAAGCAACTGCAAAATTAGCGACAAAATTTGAAGAAAACCTCAACAGGAAAAAATTAAGCCTACTCTTAATGGTCAACTGCAAAATTAGCGACAAAATATTAAAGTGTGGAATAATTCCGGGGCTATTAAAATGATTTATAATATTAGTTTTTTTGCAAATTCCCAGATGATAATTCCGGCAGTAATGCTCACATTAAGAGAGTGTTTTGTGCCGAATTGAGGTAGTTCTATGCAACCATTACACAGGTTAATAGCATTTTGGTCTACGCCTTTTACTTCATTTCCGAGAATAACGGCATATTTTTTATCATTGTCGATAGTCAACTCTTGCAGCATAGTAGACCCTTCGGCTTGCTCGATGGCAAAGACGGTATATCCTTCTGATTTATAATGATTAACGGCTTGACAAGTGTCGGCATAATGTTCCCAATCGACGCTGAATTCGGCACCGAGAGCAGACTTATGTATTTCGGGGTGAGGGGGAACGGCGGTAATGCCACAAAGGATTACTTTTTCTATGCGGTAGGCATCTCCTGTGCGGAATACGGCTCCTACGTTATGAAGGCTACGTACGTTGTCGAGTATCACTACGAGGGGTATTTTGCTTGCTTGTTTATATTCTTCAGTGCTTAGGCGTATTATCTCTTCTGTTTCTAATTTCTTCATCTTTAATAATTTTCCTCTTTTATACGAGCTTTTTTTATTAGCAATGTATAATGGATTTTTACTCTTTACGCATTGCTTGAGCGGGGGTAATTTTAGTTACGAAATATGATGGTGCCACCAGTATTATTATCGACATTACACCTGTTATGATATTGAGGATTAGCCACATCCAAAACGGAAGCGATACGGGTACAAAGTCAACGTAATAAGATGCAGGGTCTAATTTAATTATATGTGTTAGGTATTGTATGCCGATGATTGATAGTCCTAAGATGTTGCCCCAAAGCATTCCTTTGCCAATAATATATGCGGCTTGAGCCAGGAAGATTTTTCGTATTTTAAGATTTCCGGCTCCGAGGGCTTTGAAAAGACCTATTGTTGCACTCCTTTCTAAAATGAGTATGAGTAGCCCGGATATAGTACAGAAACCTGATACGGCAAACATTAGCACTAGTATTACTATGGCGTTCATGTCGAGTAGTTCGAGCCAATCGAATATTTGCTGAGATAGGCTTTCTATTGTTTCTACTCTATATCGTATGTCGCTATTGTTTTCTGCAATTACCGAGTAAACTTCGCTCGTTATGTTATCAATATCGTTGTAGTTGTCTACAATAATTTCTAATGATGATAGTTGACCTTCGCTCCAATTGTTAAGCCTTTGCACGTGGCTGATATCGGTGATGATATATAGTTTGTCGTAGTCACTGAAAGTGGTTTGGTATATTCCGGTAACTATAAATTTTCTGGCTCTGAGGGTGTTTGTGACGAAATAAGTAGTAAAGGTATCGCCCACATTGAGCATCATCGATTTTGAGATGTAGCTACTTATTATGGCTCCGTTTTTTATTGAGTCGTTAACTTCGGATAATAGCGAGCCTTCGATGAGGTTTTTCTTGAAAAAATCCCAATTGTAAGTATTGTCAACCCCCTTTAGCAGAATGCCTTGGAAGGCGTTTTCCGTTTGTATAATACCTGCTTTTTGTGCTATGTTCTGTACTGTTTTTACTCCTTTAATAGAGTTTATTTCACTGATAAACTCTTTATTCGGAGTGATAAAATTTTCTTGAGAGTCGTTCATAAATTGCTGTGGCAGAATTTGGATGTGGCTTCCAAAACCGGCTATTTGATTACGAACTTCTCTTTTGAAACCGATAATCACGGCAAGGGCAATAATCATCACCGCCATGCCGAGCACTACGCCCGTTGTTGCGATGCGTATTGCCGGGCGCGACATTTTTTTCTCTTTATTATATTCGTGGTTGAATCGGCTTGCTATAAAGTACTCGAATTTCATATAAAAGCAGGAGCTTTTTTTATACTGAAGGCACTACGAAGCGTGCCGTTACACGATTTTTCTGTTCTACATATACAAGGCGTTCTCCAACGAGTTTATCTACAATTTCTTTTGTGTAGTGGCGGATGGTAATCAGTTCTACATCGGTATTGTACAGCACTTCGTATTCGTCTTTTAGTTCGGAAATCATTTTTTGGAAGTTGATTTCATTGTAATCTACGCAAAGAGAGAAGCTGATAGCAGCTGTTTGTACGAGGCTTGATTTGAGGCGATAAGATGCGAGTATTGCGAAGATTTTGCTTAGTCGCTCTTCTGCAATAAACGAGAAATCGCGAGGGGTAAGTGATAGCAACACTTGATTTCGTTTGTTGATATAAATAGGCGGGAGGTTAATTTTCTCGGTGTATTCGTTGATAACCGATCCGGGGGCGTCGGGGTTGATGAATGATTTTACAAAGAGGGGTATTTTTTTGTTTTGCAGTGGTTTTACCGTTTTTGGGTGGATAACGGAGGCGCCGCAATAGCTTAGTTCGATAGCCTCTTTATAAGAGAGTACCGGAATGATTTGTACGTCGGAATAGAGTTTAGGGTCGGCATTCATCACACCGGGCACGTCTTTCCATATCACAACGCTCTCTGCATCAAGTAGATTTGCTAATATAGCGGCACTATAGTCCGAGCCTTCTCTGCCGAGGGTTGTGGTTTGATTAGTGGTAGTGCCGGCGATAAAGCCTTGTGTAATAGCTATTTTTTTGCCTTCGAAAGCCGCTTTTGTAAATTTACTACTCAGCTCAATATTTACGTTGGCATCGCGATGGTTTGAATCGGTGATGATGCAATCGCGAATGTCTATCCAGTCGGTTTTCAGCCCTGCATAGTTGAGGTAGCAAGATACAATAGTAGTAGATATAAGTTCTCCGAAAGATACTATACGGTCGTATTCATAATCGTAGCTTAGCGAAGGTTTATCACTAAGGATGGCATTAATTTTATCGTAAAGGGCATTGATGCGATTGTCGATTTCAGAGCGGTGAGAGCCAAAAAGGTCTGAAATGATGCTTTCGTGGAAGTCGACAAATTTTTTTAGTAGTATGTCTGTGTCGGATTTGTGGTTGAAGAAGCTGTTAACAACCAATTCCAAAGCGTTCGTCATCTTGCCCATAGCAGAGACTACTACTACCAGATTATCATTACTATTGCTTATGATTTTGTGTAAGTTACGCACTCCATTGGCATCTTTTACCGATGCTCCTCCGAACTTATATACTTTCATTTGCTTTTATTTTTTATTTATTCTATGTCCATAATAATTCAGTTTACAAAGTTACTATTTTTAAATCAATCAATGAAATTGTAGGATATAATTTTTCTAAACTACTCTCAAGGGGCAAGGCAGTACGCCCTGCAGACTCTGACTGCCATGTTTGCATCTTCTCATAAATTTTCATTTTAAACACTCTCTTCATAGATGATAATAAATTAATTTCGAGTACAATGGTATTACTTTTTCTTTATCCCCCAAAATTTTCGTTATTGAAAATTGCAGTTTCCCCGAAATTTTTATTGCAGAAAATCGCAGTTTCCCCGAAATTTTCGTTGCTCAATGTACTATCATATAAAAGCAGACATGTATCTTCTTTGAGGTGATTTCATAAACAAAACCGCATTCCCTCAATAGGAGAATGCGGTTGAAATAAAACATGTTTATTAAATATTTCTTGACAATATTCGAATAGAGGTCAGATTGCAATGTGTGAACAAAGATTGTGTTATATGAACGGAGTCATAAATACGGGGAGCAATGTTGTAGCACCATCTTTGGCATAATCCTTTGTGTATATGAGATAACGCTTGCCCACTCTATCAGAATATTTGTTACAAAAAGCATCTAACGAGGTATGCGTTCTATAACCGGATGACTTCACTTCTATCGGACACACTTTACTGCCACGAGATATTAGAAAATCTATTTCATAAGAATGTTTATCATCCTTAGCCCACGTGTGATAATAAATGTTATTACCACTTGCCACTAACATCTGTGCCACCAAATTTTCATAGACATAACCAAGATTAGCAGACAGTTTATCATTTAGCAATTTTTGATATATAATATTTTCTGTAAAATCCTTATCCCAAAAAGATAATGTAACAAATAAACCTATATCAGCAGTGTAAATTTTGAAACATCCATAGTTTTTACTCAAACCCATTCCCACCGAAGGGTCCTTTACATTATATGCTACATTTGCCACTTTGCTTTCTTCAAGGCATCTCATTGCCTCCGTTATCTTATTTTCTGACATATTACCGACAACAGAAGAAAAAGAATACTTTGAAGCATTACGACTTAGTTGCGACGGTATAGAAAGGAACAATCTCGACACTACACCGGAAGTATCAACCTTCAACAGGTCTTCATTATAGAGGTTGATGATATTCCTCTTCACTTTATCCACCATTTGAAGGTTGTTTGTATTAAGCAATTCATTCACAGCTTGTGGCATTCCTCCTACAAGCATGTACAAGCGCAATTCACGCATAGCACTTCTAAATGAAGGTCCAACTGCAATTTCTTTTTCAAACAATTGCCTATAAATATCTAAGGAAACTTCATCACCCATTGCCCATCTGAATTCCTCGAAATCCATTGGGTTCATCTGTAGCCGTTCTTCTTCGCTTGGAATAGTGATGTTATTAGTATTTTTGTGAATACTGATGAGCGACCCTGTTTCAATATAATCATACCGCCCGTCTGCTACAAGATATTTGATTGCTTGTCGGGCCTTCGGACAATTTTGAACCTCGTCGAAAATTATCACAGAGTTGCGTTCATAAAGGTTAACATGGTAGGTTGCCTGAAGAAATATAAACAATCTATCAATATCCATCAAATCATCAAATATAGACTTTACATCTTTCGATGCTTTGTTGAAGTCGATAAGAATATAAGACTTGTACTCTTTTTTTGCAAATTCTTCTACAATAGTAGATTTGCCTACACGCCTTGCTCCCTCAACGAGTAAGGCAGTACGGCCTGAAGACTCTGACTTCCATGTTTGCATCTTCTCGTAAATTTTCCTTTTAAACACTCTCTTCATAGATGATAATAAATTAATTTCGAGTACAAAGGTATTATTTTTTCTTTATCCCCCAAAATTTTTATTGCAGAAAATCGCAGTTTCCCCAAAATTTTTATTGCAGAAAATTGCAGTTTCCCCAAAATTTTCGTTATTGAAAATTGCAGTTTCCCCAAAATTTTCGTTGCTCAATGTACTATCATAGAAAAGCAGACATGTATCTTCTTTGAGGTGATTTCATAAACAAAACCGCATTCCCTCAATAGGAGAATGCGGTTGAAATAAAAAATATCGTTTGAAAAAAATTAGTGTCTAAAGTGAAATTTTTAATCTTTAATAAAGTCGAGATTTACAGTAAATTGTTGGCTTTTACCTTGCTCTAAACCAATTTTACGCATTTCTTTGAGTTGATTTGCCTCGGTATTAGCCTTAGGGTCAGCCTCTGCCATTTCGAATTTCCATTCATCCCCAACTTGTTGTTTAACCAATTTGCAGAAGTCTACTGCTTGTTGGTAGCATTTAGCATTTGAGCCTATTTTTGATAGGAACTCTGCAGCTTCGTTTGCTCCTTTAAGGGTTTTGTTAGCCACCCATACTTGGCGTGCATAGGAGAGGTTTACATCGGCGTCATTGTCGATATATTTTTGGTAAATGGCAATTCCCTCTTTCATTGCAGCGTCGTAATGCTTGCATTCGGTAGGTATTGTAACTATCAAGCTTAGAGCATCTTTGTATTGTTTTTGTCCGGATAGAGTTTGTGCTTTTTTTATTATATTTGGGGTTTCCTTATCGTAGTATGCCAATATTTCTTTAGTGCCTTCTTCGATGAATTTAGCCAAATCCGGAGTTTTCGGGTTAATTTGACGCAGTGCGTAAGTGTAACGTTGTGTTTGGTCGGCACCGTTTGCTTTTACGTAAAATTTTGTGGAGGTAATTACCTTCTGATTTCGGTAGTCTGCAATATACATAGTTACTTCCATGATGTCGGCAGAAGCATTAGCTATTTCCACTTCCGGATTTTCGTTTATTTTTGCGGTAATCAAGAATTGACTCAGATAGTCAAGCGGTGCAATTTTATTTATAGTAAACACCTGATTTAATTTGTGTTTCAGTTGTTGCTTTGCTATTTGTGGCATTGTAGTATCTGCCTCGTTAAACATAATAGTAAGAGGTAAAACTTTTTTCTCTACTTCCGGCATACCCACTGTTTCCGGGTGATACTCATACTTTTGTGCTTGCAGTGAAACTGCACAAATCACGCATATTAAAAGTAAAAATTTTTTCATGACTATTATTTTTTATTATTTCTAAATCTATTATACTCTTAAGTTTTTATTATGCAAATATATAATAAATATTTTAAACGGCAATTCATTAATCGCATTTTTTTGAATTACATTATCTCTTCGTATTAATGAATAAAAAATAGGGGTTACTCTTGTATGAGTAGCCCCTATATATTAATGTGTACTTATGGATTATAAGCAGTTGCAAACGAGGTTTCTATCGCCGAATCCGTTGTCAACGCGGCCTACGGTAATCCAGAATTTGTTTTCTTTCACCCAAGGGAGAGGGAATGCAGCTTTTTCGCGGCTGTATTTGTGGTTCCATTCGTCAGTAACCACCATATAGTCGGCATGAGGGGCGTTAACGAGAACGTTATCCTCTTGGTCGGCTGCACCTGTATGTATTTCTTCTATCTCTTGACGGATAACCATCATCATCTCAACGAAGCGGTCGAGTTCGGCAAGTGGTTCTGATTCTGTAGGCTCTACCATCAAAGTACCGTGAACAGGGAATGATAATGTAGGAGCGTGGAATCCGAAGTCCATCATACGTTTAGCCACGTCGCTTTCGTCTACTTTAGCATATGCTTTGAGGTGACGGCAGTCGAGAATCATCTCGTGACCTACGCGACCTGTAGCGCCGGTATATACGATACCGTATGCTTTCTCGAGGCGTTTTGTGAGGTAGTTTGCACTGAGGATAGCTGTTTTTGTAGCCTCTGCAAGTCCGTCGGCACCCATCATACGGATGTAACCATATGTGATAGGGAGGATACCTGCTGAGCCCCATGGTGATGCTGCTACTGCAGTGTATGGGTTGTTGGCATCGATATGGCTGTGTGATGGTAAGAATTCTACAAGGTGTTTAGCCACGCAGATAGGGCCTACACCAGGTCCGCCACCACCGTGAGGCGATGCAAATGTCTTGTGAAGGTTGAGGTGGCAAACGTCAGCTCCGATAAAGCCCGGAGAGGTAAGACCCACTTGTCCGTTCATATTTGCACCATCCATATATACTTGTCCTCCGTTTTCGTGGATGATATTGCAGATATCTACTATAGCAGGCTCGAAAATACCGTGGGTAGAAGGGTAAGTAATCATAAGAGCTGCGAGGTTGTCGCGGTTCTCTTCTGCTTTGGCTTTGAGGTCGGCAACGTCGACATTACCGTTTTCGTCGCAAGCGGTAACTACAACATTAAATCCGGCTTGTACTGCAGAAGCAGGGTTTGTGCCGTGAGCTGATGCCGGGATAAGGATGATGTTGCGGTGTCCTTGTCCGATAGATTTTTGATAGCGACGGATAGTCATAAGACCTGTATATTCGCCTGCTGCACCTGAGTTTGGTTGAAGAGTACAGCCTGCAAAACCGGTGATTTCGATGAGGTAAGACTCAAGGTTTTTGATAAGCTCTTTATAACCTTGGCATTGGCTTTCCGGTGCAAATGGGTGGATGCCGGTGAATTCTGGCCAAGAGAGAGGCAGAAGTTCGGCAGCAGCATTCAATTTCATTGTACAAGAGCCGAGTGAAATCATTGAGTGAGCAAGAGAGATATCTTTGCGATCGAGAGTTTTGATGTAGCGCATCATCTCTGTTTCGGTATGGTATTTCTCGAATATTTCGTGGTTCAATGCTTTAGAAGTACGGATTAAATCTTGAGGCATAGCCACGCCTTCGCAGCAGCAAGAGCATTTGAGGGCAGGAGTTTGTACACCGAGCACTTCTGCAAAAGCAGCGAGCAGTTTAGCTACAGATTCGCAAGAAGTGGTTTCGTCGGTAGAGATGCCGATAGTGCCGTTTTCGTAATAGCAAAGGTTTACGAGGCGAGCCTCTGCAGCTTTGCGGATATCTTGTGCGCATTTTCCGGCAGGGAGTTCGATGCGTAGGGTATCGAAGTATGTTTCATTGAGTTGTTTGCAACCCATTTCTGTAAGGGCACTTGCAATGATAACGGCTTTTTTGTGGATGTCGCCGGCAATTTTGCGGAGGCCGTCATTACCGTGATAAGCAGCGTAGAAACCGCTCATGATGGCAGGGAGGGCTTGTGCGGTACAGATGTTAGAGAGAGCTTTCTCGCGTTTGATGTGTTGCTCGCGACTTTGGAGGGCGAGGCGGAGAGCAGGTTTACCGTTGATATCTTTAGAAATACCAACGAGGCGACCCGGCATAAAGCGTTTGTTCTCTTCGTGAGAAGCGAAATAAGCGGCGGAAGGACCACCGAAATAGAGTGGCATACCGAAGCGTTGGGTAGAACCGAAGGCGATGTCGGCACCGAATTCTCCCGGAGGGGTGAGGAGTACGAGACTCATGATGTCGGCGGCAACGGCTACTTTGGCACCTGCTGCATGAGCTTTTTCAACAAAAGTACGATAGTCGGCAATAGTACCGTCTGCATTAGGATATTGAAGAATAGCACCGAATACAGGAGTAGAGAAATCGAATTTGTCGAAGTCACCATATACAAGTTCTATGCCTTGTGGCATGCTACGGGTGGCAAGTACGTCTTTTGTTTGACGGAATATTTTGTTGTCAACAAAGAGTTTGTTGATGCCTGCTTTTTGTTGGTCGCGGCTACGGAGGGCGTACATCATAGTCATAGCCTCTGCAGCGGAAGTAGCCTCGTCAAGAAGAGAGCAGTTGGCAAGTTTAAGACCTGTAAGGTCGGAAATCATTGTTTGGAAATTGAGAAGAGCCTCAAGACGTCCTTGTGAAATCTCTGCTTGATAAGGGGTATATGAAGTGTACCAAACCGGGTTTTCGAATACGTTACGTAAAATAACGGCAGGAGTTATTGTGCCATAATATCCCAATCCGATAAAGTTGTCGGCAATGATGTTTTTCTTAGCCAAGTCGTGAACGTGGTTAAGGAATTCTTGCTCTGTCATAGCGGCAGGCAAATTCATTGGTTTTGGAAGACGGATATTGGCAGGTATGGTTTGATCGATGAGTTCGTCAACCGATTTAACGCCTACAGTCTCAAGCATTTTAGGTAAATCGCGTTCGGTAATACCGATATGGCGAGCTGAAAATTGATTAGCCATTTTATAGTATTTTTTTAAAGTTAAGAATATTAGAATTTAGCATTGTGCATATCGCCTGTCTCTGCAAAAGCTTTGTGCATTGCAAAGCAGTTGTCCAAGTTCATAGGAGTATGAGCGAGAGGGGCTTTTGCGAGGTATTCGCGGAGGAGCTCTTTGTATTCAGGAGCAACGCAGTTGTTGATGATTTCGTTGGCGCGCTCGATAGGAGATTTGCCGCGGAGGTCGGCAACGCCGTGCTCTGTGATAAGTATTTTAACGGAGTGCTCTGATTGGTCAACGTGAGAAACGTAAGGCACGATAGCGGAAATTTTACCATCTTTTGCAGTAGATGGGGTAGTGAAGATAGAGATATAAGCGTTGCGAGTGAAGTCGCAAGAACCGCCAATACCGTTCATCATCTTGGTGCCGAGTACGTGAGTAGAGTTTACATTACCGAAGATGTCGGCTTCGAGGGCTGTATTGATAGTGATAAGACCAAGACGACGAGCCACCTCAGGGTTGTTAGAAATCTCTTGTGGGCGGAGTACTACTCTCTCTTTGAAGAAGTCGAGTTTGCTGTAAATTTCTTGGAGTACAGGGTTTGAAACGGTGAGTGAGCATCCGGAAGCGAATTTACAGTGACCCTCTTCCATAAGACCGATAACTGCATCTTGGATAACCTCGGTGTACATCTCGAAAGGTGGGATGTCAGGGTTAGCACCAAGCTCGGCAAGTACGGCGTTAGCGATATTACCTACACCGGATTGGATAGGGAGGAAAGAAGCCGGGATACGACCTGCTTTGATTTCGGCAGCGAGGAAGTTGGCAACATTTTTACCGATTTTTGCTGTAGTTTCGTCAACGGCAGCAAAGCCACCCACTTCGTTTTCGCGGTTGGTATGTACTACGCAAAGTATTTTTTTAGGGTCTACTTGTACGTAAGGTTTTCCGCAGCGGTCAGAAGGTTTGTAAACAGGGATAGCTTCGCGACAAGGAGGGTCGAGAGGCTCGTAGATGTCGTGCATACCGCAGAGTTCTGCAGGGTGTGCTGCGTTGAGCTCTACAATGATATGGTCGGCAAGACGGCAGATAGTAGGGAGGATACCTACACCTGAAGTAGGAACGATTTTACCGTCGTCAGAAATAGAGCAAGCCTCTACTATAGCGAATTTAGGTTTTGGCATAAAACCGTATCTCAACTCTTGTGCAAGGTGGCTGAGGTGCATGTCAAAATAATGAGCTTCTTGTGCGTTAAGGCGAGTACGAAGGTCTTTATTTGATTGATAAGGAGTACGGAATTTGATAGCATTAGCTTTGGCAAGGGCGCCGTCAAGGCTGCCACCGGTAGATGCACCGGTATACATTCCGATTTTGAATTCACGACCAGCAGCGTGCTCTGCTTCGGCACGAGCTGCTATTGCTGTTGGAACATCTTTCGGACATCCGGCAGGGGTAAATCCGCTAAAGCCGATGATGTCTCCATTGTTTACATATGCGGCAGCCTCTTCTGCTGTCATTACTTTATAATTCATTGCTTTATATTTTTTTATTATTTTGTTACTAAATTCATTGTATCTGTTGCAATAGTAAGTTCCTCATCGGTAGGTATTACCACCACTCTTACTTTAGAGTCAGGAGTAGAAATTTCTACCTCTTCGCCACGAGTTTTAGCGTTGAGCTCTTTGTTGAATTTAACGCCGAGGTAATTAAGGCCTTTACAGATGTATTCACGAGTGATGACTTGGTTTTCGCCGATACCACCGGTAAATACGATAAGGTCTACGCCATTGAGGGCGGCAGTGTAAGCACCGATATATTTAAGGAGGCGGTATTCGAACATGTCGAGGGCAAGTTTTGCACGTTCATTGCCTTTGGCAATAGCATCTTCTATGTCGCGCATATCGCTGGAAACGCCTGATACGCCGAGAACGCCTGATTTTTTGTTGATGATAGTGTTGAGATCTGCCACGCTAAGGCCGAGTTTATCCATGAGGTAAGTGATAGCACCGAGGTCGACATCACCGCTTCGAGTACCCATTACAAGGCCTTCAACAGGGGTGAGACCCATAGAAGTATCAATAGATTTTCCATCTTTGATAGCGGTAATAGAGCCACCACCACCAACGTGTACGGTAATAATCTTGGTTTTTTCGTAGTCAATACCGAGGAATTCGCAAGCACGGCGAGAAACGTATCGGTGACTGGTGCCGTGGAAGCCGTAGCGGCGCACACCGTATTGAGTGTAATACTCGTAAGGGAGAGCATACATATATGCGTGAGCAGGCATTGTTTGATGGAAAGCGGTATCGAAAACTCCCACTTGAGGCACGTTAGGCAAGATAGCGGAAACGGCAGCTACACCTTTGAGGTTTGCAGGATTGTGGAGTGGAGCCAAATCGGTGCAAGCCTTCATTTGCTCAATTACTTCAGGGGTGATTACTACAGAAGTGTTGAATTTCTCGCCACCATGTACAAGGCGATGACCAACAGCGTCAATCTCGGAGAGAGATTTGATGCAGCCATATTCAGGATTTGTAAGAGTGTCGAAAATGAGTTGAACGCCAACGGTATGCTCCGGCATGTTTTTCTCGATAGTTTTCTTTGAGCCGTCAGGCATTTTGAATTTGAGGAAAGAGTCCGGCAAGCCGAGCTTCTCTATGCCACCTTGAGCAAGAACCTCTTTGGTAGTCATCTCGTAAAGTTTATATTTGATGGAAGAACTACCGCAATTGAGAACTAATATTTTCATGATAATGGATGTTTTAAAAGATTATTTTTTTGCAGCAATAGCTTGGTTACAAGTGATAGCAATCATCATTTCGATGTCGCTTACAGAGCAGCCACGGCTGAGGTCGTTAATAGGGGCAGCCATACCTTGAAGTACAGGGCCGATAGCTTCTGCACCACCGAGGCGTTGTACCATCTTGTAGCCGATATTACCCACTTCGAGAGATGGGAATACGAGAGTATTTGCGTGTCCGGCAACTTTGCTGCCCGGGGCTTTGAATTCGCCTACGCTTGGCACGAGAGCTGCATCTGCTTGAAGTTCGCCATCAATCATCATGTCAGGCTCCATCTCTTTAGCAAGGCGAGTAGCTTCTGTAACTTTGTCAACGAGTTCGTGTTTAGCACTACCTTTAGTAGAGAAGCTAAGCATAGCGATGCGAGGCTCTTTACCTGCAATAGCGCGCATAGTGTGGCCTGTGGCAACTGCAATTTGTGCAAGTTCGGTAGCAGTAGGGTTTGGCATTACGGCAACGTCGGCAACCATAATCATACCATCTTCACCGAATTCTTTAGCTTTAGAGAACAGCATAAGAGCGCCTGAAACGCAAGTCATACCCGGTTTTGTGCGTACTATTTGAAGAGCAGGGCGGAGTACATCGCCGGTAGCGTTGCGAGCACCGGCAAGTTCGCCATCGGCAGCACCGGCTTTAATCATAAGGCAACCGAGGTATAGAGGGTCTTTTGCAAGGCGAGTGGCCTCTTCCATAGTCATTCCTTTTTTCTTGCGAATTTCGCAGAGCATTTCGGCATATTTTTCGAGCTCAGGGTTATTGTCCGGGTCAATGATTGTGGCCTGCTTGATATATTCGAAACCCTTTTCAGCGGCAAGAGCCAAAATCTTTTCAGGGTTACCCAAAAGGATAATGTTGGCAACTTTGTCTTTAATCACTGTATTGGCAGCCTCAAGAGTACGAGGCTCATCACCCTCAGGCAAAACTATTCTTTGCGGATTGCTTTGGGCGCGTTCTTTAATTTCTTGCAAAAGTTTCATCGTATTAAATTATTTTTTTGTTAAATTATTTATTTTCAATCATTTATACTGCAAAGTATCATAATCTTTACCCCGCAGTATACAGTCGGTGCAAAGTTACTATTTTTTCTTCATTTTCATAGTATTATTTCGGAAATTATTATTGCCCTACTCTCAACAAGCAACTGCAAAATTAGCGACAAAATTTGAAGAAGACCTCAAC
>SAMEA3663257__coassemble_489_pt1 | contig 24080 bp, 23 predicted proteins | sample SAMEA3663257__metabat2_low_PE_016 | metagenome-assembled genome bin SAMEA3663257 (sample SAMEA3663257) | pig gut metagenome | biome: pig gut; feature: pig-associated habitat; material: faeces | place: China | collected 2013 | reverse complement strand
CATTATATTTCTCTAATTATATTAATAAGGCATTATTAATTATCTTTTCACAATTATGAAACAGAAATCAATTAGAGAGATTGCTGATGCTTGGAAAGAGTACAAGCGTCCCTTTGTAAAGCAGTCAACTATGGCTGCATACGTGTTAATTCTGGAGAACCATGTTCTTCCTGTGTTTGGTGACAACAATTCGCTCCATGAGCATGAAGTACAGACTTTTGTCTTGAAAAAGATCGAGCATGGACTGAGTGTAAAATCGGTTAAAGACATCCTTATCGTCCTGAAGATGGTGATGAAGTTCGGGGTGAAGAACGAGTGGATGAACCACTATGAATGGGATATAAAATATCCTGCCAACAACCAACCCAAGGAACTGGAAGTCCTCTCCGTGGCCAACCACAAAAAAATACTGAACTATGTGCAGCACAACTTCACCTTTATGAGCCTCGGCATCTACATCAGTCTGAGCACAGGATTGCGTATTGGTGAAATTTGCGCTTTGAAGTGGTGCGACATTAATGTGGCTGATGGAACAATCATCGTGAAACGTACAATAGAAAGAATTTACGTTGTAGAAGGTAAAAAGAAACATACACAGCTTGTAATCAACACACCGAAGACGGTGAATTCATGCCGTGAAATTCCTATGAGTAAAGAATTATTATCTATTATAAAACCTCTTAAGAAAATAGTAAATGGAGATTACTACGTACTGACCAATGAGAACAAGCCGACAGAACCTCGCACGTACCGCAACTACTACAACAGACTCATAGAGAAACTCGGCATTCCTAAATTGAAATACCACGGTCTCCGTCACAGCTTTGCCACAAGATGCATAGAGGCTGGTTGTGACTACAAAACGGTAAGCGTGCTATTAGGACATTCCAATATATCCACGACCCTGAATCTCTACGTCCATCCCAATATGGAACAAAAGAAACGTTGCATAAACAAAATGCTTAAATCCTTGGGAAAATGACTACTTTAAAAGCTTTAAATAATTCTTATAGAGATTATTATTGGAATAAAAACCCGCCAACTCCCGGAATGAATTATCGCCAACTCCCGGAACGAATAATCGCCAACTACCTAAAATGAATACTCCGCCTACTGCAGGAATCAAATAATTAAATGATTGTGTATTTGAAATTTTATTATTAACTTTGTAAAGTAAACATAACCGGAATTAGGAGTAGTAAAAAGAGTATGAAATCACTATTCATTACACCTTGGTACCCAACCAAATACGATGCTATGTCGGGTCTTTTCGTTTTCCGACACGCGGAGTCTGTACTTTCTCAAGACATTGACGTTCACGTACTTTACATCTGTTACCACCCGGATGTAAAAAAACATTACGTGGAGCACATACATAGCCATGGTGTAAAACAAACTTTTTTCTATTATCCCGATAAAAAGAATTCCATCACCGAAATAAAGCACCTCTTTAAAGCTTGGAGATATTGGCACTCACATTACGGTTTACCGGACATAATCCACCTCAACGTGCTTACAAAACAGATAATCCTACCCCTTTATATCAAAAAAAGATACAATATCCCATTTGTTCTTACCGAACATTGGACCGGTTATCTTCCTGAAAACGGTGCCTTTTATCGAAACAAATTAAAAGAATTTCACAAAAAAGCGATAACGAAAGCCTCTATGGTAATGCCCGTTTCCGACCTCCTGGCCGATGCAATGAAAAAAGCCCTCTCCAATAACCTCAGGGATATAACGGTAATTCCGAATGTCGTCAACGACCTTTTCTACTCTCTGTCAAAAAATGAATACAGCAAAACCACACATCCTAAAAATAAAGAAAAATTCGTATTCCTACACGTCAGTTGCTTTAATAATGAAGCAAAAAACACTGTCGGTATAGTGGAGGCTACAGAACAATTATTAGCAATAAGGGATGATTTTAAGGTGAAAATGGTTGGAATAGGACCTGATTTTGAGTTAACCAAAGCAGCAGCAAATATCAAAGGCCTTACCAACCGAGGCATTATTGAATTCACCGGCGAGCTCCTCACCGAGCAAGTAGCAATAGAGATGACGGAAGCCGATGCTTTCATCCTTTTCTCCAATTACGAAACAGCCGCTGTGGTACTACAAGAAGCATCGGTAATGGAGCTACCAATCATCTCCACTGCCGTAGGAATTGCCCCAATGATACTGCATCCTATAACAAAAACAGAAAACGACATCAAAATATCGAGCCAGGGCATTCTCGTACCACAAAAAGATACCAACACCCTCTGCTATGCAATGAATTACATGATAGACCACATTAATGACTTCAGCACCAGAGATAATTCAAACACCAAAAACGAGTATACCTATAAATCTATAGGAGAAAAAATATCAGCTGTTTACAAACAAACAATATCACGTTAAAAGAAAAAATTAAATGTACATTAAATATTTGCCGATAACGGCAAAAGCCATGTATTTATAGCATATTTATGAATTAAAACATGCCGATAAAGGCTTCATCATGGATATATGAAACATAACAATCATTCTGTTTGCCGAAAAATACTGCGTTAATGAACATACAGCTCGCAATAACGAGTCCCTACAAGAATCAGATTAACCGCACAAAACAATTACAAACAACTTCCCGACTATTTCAAAATAAAACACTGATAAACAAACCCATAAAGTCTATCAACTTTTTGGCTCATCAATCCCATGTAATAATTACTGATTCTTCAATAATTCGGCTAATAGGAATACCGTCTATTTGAAGTTGTGTCCAAATTCGAGTAGGGTCTTCAAAAGTAGCTATCACTTCTCCTGAAGACGCTGTATTTGGCCCCGTCTTCTCAGTACCGGCTTTTAAGAATTCACATTTACCGTCCCATTCCGGATCTTGATAAATCCTACGCACTTCGATTGGGCACTTTTCAGTTTCGATTGTGTAGAAATTTTCATCACGTGTCCAATAGAACAAAAGGTTGAATCCAACAATTTCAATGCAATATCTAAAAATGGTTTCTGAATAATCAGATTTTGCATCTTCTTTAAGCATTTCAGGCCATCCGAGATTATCAGAAGTCAATTGTACGTCACCATTCACTCCAGTATTCCAAAAGTGTTCTTTAATTACCTTTCTTTCCATTACTTTCAATTATATTGTTATATACCTGCGCTGCAAGCACAAGCCTTTTATCTTTATCATTTAATTTATGCATATTATGAGCATTATGCTTCTTTCTCCCTACTTGACTCTTGTTCCAATAATGGGCATGAGGAGATTCCCCTTTCTTAAAATCTATACTTTTTTCCAATCTATGATTTCTAAAGTAATATATGTGCTCAATCCTTTTGTTTTCCTTAGAATACGCATAATAAGTAGTATTACTTGTATTAGAATATGTTGTAGTAGGATTATTACTAAACGTATTACACTGTATTATTTTTATGTAGTTCAATGTACCAATACAAGAATACTGTCGTTTTTCTAAAGGAATACCTCCTGTTTTGCCATATGAACTATCAAATGATCCTCTTCCTCCCATGATTTCGTGCTCTTAAATAACGATTATGACTTACAAAACTAATTTGGAGTTGTTTTGGCATCCAATTAATAAGATGTTCACTTTTATCCCCATAAATAACTACAGCATCAGGAGATATACGCTTTATCATTTCTTCAAAACCTAGTTTGAAAAACAAAGAGCTCCGCTCATCTTTTAGTGTACCAATAGTAGAAACTATCACTGCTCCTCCTTTTTCATATCCATCAAAACAAAAGTCAAACGAATCTGTTGAACTCCAGGAAATTGTAGGCATTACCTTTAGACCGCAATCTTGCATGTAGAAAGCGAGCGCATGATTTTTAAATTTGTTTGATATCTGCAAAGCTAAAGGATATCCCAATTTAAGAGAGAAATCCGGTTCGCAAACACATTGGAATTTTGAGAATATGGGAATATACTTGCCTGCATTTCTCCAAACTCTATCCAATATAAAATCGTCATCAAAACTTGAAACCCCACACGAATATTCATTGGATTTAGAAGATTCGCTGTAAGTAATAAACTTATCAGGAATAACATCATAATACGCTTTAATTTTCGGAATACCATATTTTCCTGAATAAATTGCCTTAGAACAATATCCAAGACCGGATACAGTGCTATTTTTACTTTTATTTGTACACTGAACCTGATAATCATTTAAATCTTCCTCAAACAAAGGAAATAAATATCTTTGTATCATAAGAATAATTAAAAATTTATATATAGTTTTATATCTATTTTAAATCAGTTGCCATACTTTTGGTAGAACGGCTAAAGTTTACTTTATCCAAGCTTTTGTGAGACAGAAGTACTTTAAAATTATTTATTAATGTCATAATAATATAAGTATTAAAATTGATACAAAGATAATATAATTTATTTAATTAGCAAAATCTAAAACATAATTTAATTATACAAATATTTTTGATAAAATTTTATGTGATTTTAATAAAAAATAGACTGACTCTACTATCTCTCAAAAAAAACTATACTTACATAATTATTTGACTGATAAAGTATTACATCCTAATATTCCTTTTTACATTGGCATAATAAAATTTATCTGAGAATTACACCGATCATGTAGTAATAGTAATTTTAAATTATTTTACTACAAATCTAAATACTGCAACAATATCTTTTCTCACAAAAAATATCTTATTTAAAACCACAAAAGCAAACAAGGGTTTACACCTCTGAAGTAAAATGTATGTAGAATTTCTTTGTGATATAAAAAATTATACATACCTTTGCAGTGATTTAGCCGAGTATATGAGTCTCACCATTTCATACCGTTCGGATAAAAATCACCCATCAATACGTAAATAAATAATATTTAATAAATTCAAACGTTATCTCGCCAAGGTATAGTACGAACAAGTTCTTCCCTCCTTACGATATTATATCGCCACGGCATAGCGCAAAACTGTTTATACTCCACCCTTTTGGTAGATGAAAACGTGCTATTAATCATTTAAAAACATCATTTTATGAAAAAAGTTTTATTACTCGTGCTTGTATCAATAATGACAATCACAGCAACACAAGCCCAATTCGGAGGCGGAAATCTTAAAGACAAGATTAAACGTGGTGTTAACGAGGCCAAAAATGCAGCTGATAAAGCCAAAAATGCAGCTGATAAAGTTGAGCTTGATAAACTTAAAGTAAACAACACCGCAAGTTTCGAAGAATTTACAGCAAACAACATCCCGAAAAATGCTATTTATGTATCTGTAAGCAAAGGTAGTGTGCGCGGCACCGGAGAAAAAGACTCTCCGTTAAAAGACTTACAAAAAGCTATCGACCAAGCGGAAAACGGACAAACTATTTGTTTGACAGAAGGTAACTACCTCGGCCCACTCGACCGCGGATGGTTTAATATCAGCGATAAATGGATTAATGTAGTAGGTGGCTTTAATGAGGACTTCAGCGACCGCGACCCTAACAAATACATCACTCGTATACAACAGCCATCAAGCTGTATGGGACAAGTAAAAAGTGCCGTATTGGAAATCCAAGCCGACTCACGTCGCGACTTGGCTATGGTTATCGACGGTCTATATTTCGACCTTGGCTTAATGCTTGTCTATGCACCTAACGACCCTACAGACCCTCGCCACGGATGCCCTTACGAAGGATTTGCTACCGGCCGTATGATGCCAAACAACCCTAACCCTACCATCCGTATGATAGGTGGTTCCGTTGCCGGAAGACTCATCATCCGTAACTGTATGTTCATCAACTCTTCTTTCGACGCCATTATCCTTACTAACAAAGGTGGAGAATGGGAGCTTTACAACAACGTATTTGTTGCCAACTTATATGCTGCCGTAGAAATACACGGAGGTTTGCCAAAAGGTCAATATCACCAATGCAAAGTGAATTTCCACCACAACACAGTACTCTTCCCTTGGTGCCGTACAAAAGAAATGGAAAGTATGGGATATGGATATAGATTGCTCAATGATGCAGACCATGACGTTCACCACAACATCTTCGGTTGCGCAAACCTTGGTGCTATCGATAATGGTTGGTCCGATGCTACGCTACCGAAAGAAGGCCGTAAAATATTAAACGTTACTGACAACTACTTCTTTATGAACAAAGGCGATATGACAGTGCCAAGCGCAGGCGTTTGGATTTATGTTCCTGCAAAACGCTTTGAAGAGGTAGAAACTCTTAATAAATACGAAGGTAATGAAGAACTTCCGGGTACTAGTAAGATGAAAGACTTTATCGACCCTCTCTACTTGAAAGGATTCGCTAACCTGAAAATTATGACTACCGAAAGTTATGATCCAAACTCAGCAGCAAACCTTTACCGCGAAGCTCACGGCCTTAACAAACAAGGTACTTCTACTACACGTGTATCTATGTTTGCAAACCGCTACAGCTTTGATTGGGCAATAAAACTCTTCGGTGCAGAACCGGGATATGGTGCTCAAAAAATCAAATAATTCTGTTTGACGACAATATAAATCAAGTATCAATAATGACAATCACAGCAACACAAGCCCAATTCGGAGGCGGAAATCTTAAAGACAAGATTAAACGTGGTGTTAACGAGGCCAAAAATGCAGCTGATAAAGCCAAAAATGCAGCTGATAAAGTTGAGCTTGATAAACTTAAAGTAAACAACACCGCAAGTTTCGAAGAATTTACAGCAAACAACATCCCGAAAAATGCTATTTATGTATCTGTAAGCAAAGGTAGTGTGCGCGGCACCGGAGAAAAAGACTCTCCGTTAAAAGACTTACAAAAAGCTATCGACCAAGCGGAAAACGGACAAACTATTTGTTTGACAGAAGGTAACTACCTCGGCCCACTCGACCGCGGATGGTTTAATATCAGCGATAAATGGATTAATGTAGTAGGTGGCTTTAATGAGGACTTCAGCGACCGCGACCCTAACAAATACATCACTCGTATACAACAGCCATCAAGCTGTATGGGACAAGTAAAAAGTGCCGTATTGGAAATCCAAGCCGACTCACGTCGCGACTTGGCTATGGTTATCGACGGTCTATATTTCGACCTTGGCTTAATGCTTGTCTATGCACCTAACGACCCTACAGACCCTCGCCACGGATGCCCTTACGAAGGATTTGCTACCGGCCGTATGATGCCAAACAACCCTAACCCTACCATCCGTATGATAGGTGGTTCCGTTGCCGGAAGACTCATCATCCGTAACTGTATGTTCATCAACTCTTCTTTCGACGCCATTATCCTTACTAACAAAGGTGGAGAATGGGAGCTTTACAACAACGTATTTGTTGCCAACTTATATGCTGCCGTAGAAATACACGGAGGTTTGCCAAAAGGTCAATATCACCAATGCAAAGTGAATTTCCACCACAACACAGTACTCTTCCCTTGGTGCCGTACAAAAGAAATGGAAAGTATGGGATATGGATATAGATTGCTCAATGATGCAGACCATGACGTTCACCACAACATCTTCGGTTGCGCAAACCTTGGTGCTATCGATAATGGTTGGTCCGATGCTACGCTACCGAAAGAAGGCCGTAAAATATTAAACGTTACTGACAACTACTTCTTTATGAACAAAGGCGATATGACAGTGCCAAGCGCAGGCGTTTGGATTTATGTTCCTGCAAAACGCTTTGAAGAGGTAGAAACTCTTAATAAATACGAAGGTAATGAAGAACTTCCGGGTACTAGTAAGATGAAAGACTTTATCGACCCTCTCTACTTGAAAGGATTCGCTAACCTGAAAATTATGACTACCGAAAGTTATGATCCAAACTCAGCAGCAAACCTTTACCGCGAAGCTCACGGCCTTAACAAACAAGGTACTTCTACTACACGTGTATCTATGTTTGCAAACCGCTACAGCTTTGATTGGGCAATAAAACTCTTCGGTGCAGAACCGGGATATGGTGCTCAAAAAATCAAATAATTCTGTTTGACGACAATATAAATCAAATCAGCCTGAGTATTTCAATTTAAATACTCAGGCTGATTTTTTTCGCCAAAACCGGTAAAACTTGCTAACACATCATATCGCATATCAGCAACTTGAGTACCCGGTAATAATTACAGCCGTAAAATATTGTAAAAAAGATATTTAAAGAAGAGCAATAGCCCTTTACCTACTATTTGCAGGGCAGAAAAAATTACAAAATCATCACTAAAGTACCGGCAAGAAGCAATAACGAACCAATAACGGTTTTCCAAGTAAACGCCTCACCAAGGAAAATAGCGGCAAAAATAATAGTGAGTACAAGACTACATTTGTCAATAGGCACTACCTTAGAAACATCGCCTATTTTAATGGCATAGAAATAGCACAGCCACGAAGCCCCTGTAGCAAGACCCGACAAAATTAAAAATACCCAACTGCGAGTGGAAATAGCCCCTATGCCAGTATGAGCCTGAGTAACAAACACCACACCCCACGCCATCATCAATACTACTATAGTACGAATAGCAGTGGCAAGATTGGCATTAACACCATCAATACCCACCTTTGCCAAAATAGATGTAGCTGCTGCAAATACAGCGGATAAAATAGCAAAAATCAACCACATACGTTTCATCTAAAGTTTTTTTTAAAATCAATTATAAAATACCTTTTTCTAATTATTATAATTCGAATAATCCATAGCAAGAAAAACCCATTGGATACACATTTGTAAACAATATCCCAAGGCGACGGCAATTGAATAAAGAATTCAGCAATCCAAAGTGCCAAATCTATATCAAACAGAATATTCCACCATCTTTCTTTATCGGAAATAAACAGGTTTATATTATCACTATCATCAACTGTCACTTGTTTGTTTCCCCCGATAAAGAAGGTCCACTTAAGCAATTTAAACATCACCCTCACCTCGATGGAATAATTCCCTTTAGGCAAAACGATACGCACCTCTTTGGTACGCATAATGCCCACAATATTACCATTTACAAGCACCCAATACGGCAATGCTATCTTAAAACGCTGTTTCCTATGTAATGTAATAGAAGCCATAATAATAAAATAAGTACACAACTTTGTGGACCACAATGTTGTGTACTAAATAGTACTGCAAAGATAATACTTCTTTCTTATATAACCAACATACTTTTCATTAAAACATTATATTGCTGTGAAGGACGCGGGGGTTGCGGGTGGTTGTGATGCGTGCTTTTCATTAAAACATTATATTACTGTGAAGAGGGTAGTCAAAATAAAAATTGCATCAAATTTCCATTTGATGCAACTCATATTATGAAAAAGATTAAAAAAAATCTACCTTACTTCACAGCAAGGCAGACCTAGAACAAAGATACAAACAATTTAAATGAGTTGCGGAGGCAGGACTCGAACCTACGACCTTCGGGTTATGAGCCCGACGAGCTACCACTGCTCCACTCCGCGATTTTTCTATTGCAAAGATAAAGATTTACTATGTTTTGACAAAAGAAAATATGTTAAATTTTATCACTAATTAAATTATTGAATATCAATTATATAAATAAACCCACTTGCCTTTATGTAATATTTTTAAGTGAATTTTAACTATCCAAATACCGTATTTTTTGCCCGTTTTTAATTAAAACACCTAACATTTACATGATACCTAATTAATACAGATATTATTTTTCGTGAAAATTACACCTTCAATTTACTTGAGTATATTAGACTATTCCACATTTAAGTAAAGGACGGAAACATCAAGCTATCACTGCCCTTTTTCTATTAAGCAGTGATAGCAATATGATATTATTTCATTCCTCTTATAATACCTCTTCCCGAATTACGGATAAAAATGATAATCTCATCACGCTCGGCAGTAGCCGGACAATCGTTCATGATTTTATCTACTGCCTCCGTTACATTCAAACCCGAATTATATATAAGGCGGAATATATCCTGTACATTATTAATCTGCTCGTTAGTATAGCCACGGCGCCTCATACCTATAGAGTTGATACCTGAATAGCAAGCCGGTTCGCGTCCTACAGTAATAAAAGGTGGAATATCTTTACCAATTCTTGTTCCGCCCTGTATCATAATATGCTTACCAAGGTGTACGAATTGGTGAACAAGTGAACCCCCGCCAATTACTGCATAATCTTCGATATACACCTCTCCGGCAAGCTGAGTGACGTTACTCATAATGATATTATTACCCAACACACAATCGTGAGCCACATGGCAATAAGCCATAATAAGGTTGTTATCACCGATAACGGTTCTGCCCTTGGAAGCAGTGCCACGATGAATAGTGACACACTCCCTTATGACGTTATTATTACCGATTTCTACAGTAGTATATTCACCTTTAAATTTAAGATCTTGAGGTATGGCACCAATAACGGCTCCCGGAAAAATCTGACAATTCTCGCCAATACGAGTTCCCGGCAGGATAGTAACATTACTATATATGCGAGTACCGGCGCCTATTATCACATCTTTATCAATAGTAACGAAAGGATCGATAACTACGCTATCATCAATAATAGCACTCGGATGGATGTAAGCTAAAGGTTGCTTCATTTATTTTTAATGATTTTAGTTTGTAAAAATTTATTTATTCTTCACTATTTGCGCCACCATTTCCGCTTCAGTAGTAATTTTACCATTCACGTAGCAGTATCCTTTGATATTGGCAAGCCCGCGACGTATTGGGGTTGTGAGCATTACTTTCATTACAACGGTATCGCCCGGCACTATTTTATTTCTGAATTTAACATTATCTATTTTAAGGAAATAAGTAGAGTAAGCCTTAGGGTCTTCTTTTTGAGAAAGCACAAGGATGCCGGCACACTGAGCTATAGCTTCTACATGAAGTACTCCCGGCATTACAGGCTCTTCCGGGAAGTGACCGAGGAAGTGCATCTCATTAAAAGTGGCGTTTTTGATAGCTACTATATAGTTGTCACTCACTTCCATAACCTTATCAACAAGGAGGAATGGATAGCGGTGAGGTAGGAGGGTTTTTATTTTGTTAATATCCATAACGGCTTCGGCATCCATAGGGATATTAGGTGCAAGACTATCTTGCTTACGAAGCTCTTTACGAAGGCTCTTGCCGAATTCCGTATTAGATCCGTGACCCGGATGAACGGCAATAACTCTACCCTTTATAGGATGACCGATAAGTGCCAAATCACCTATCAAATCGAGAAGCTTATGGCGGGCAGGCTCGTTATCAAACAGCAGAGGACCATTTATATAGCCAATACCGTCAATCGTAGGCATATCTACTCCAATAGCAGTGGCTAATTTATCGAGATTTTCTTTTGTCGTCTCTTCATCGTAAATTACAAGAGCATTGCTTAAATCACCTCCTTTGATAAGACCTCCCTCAAGAAGTGGCATCAACTCGCGTACAAAGACAAAAGTACGGCATGGGGCTATCTCTTTCTCAAAATCATTGATGCTATCGATATAAGCATACTGATTTTTTAACAGCGGAGAGTCGTAGCCTATCATCACTTGAAGTGAGAATTCATCATCCGGCAGGATAGTATAAGTAGATTTGCCATCAGCAGAAGTAAACGTTTTTTTACTTGCAGGCTCAAAATAGTCTTTATTAAATATTTGCTCTTCGTAACCGGCAGCATTGATAGCATTAAAATATTGTATTGCGCTACCATCGAGGATAGGGAATTCAGGAGCGTTCACCTCAATATAGCAGTTGTCGATACCAAGAGCAAAAAGTGCTGCAAGGCAATGCTCTACAGTACTCACTCTTACATCGCCACGCGACAAAACGGTACCGCGCTCCGTAGCTGTAACATTCTCGGCTACAGCGGCAATCTCTACCGGTTCTTCCAAATCCACTCTGCGAATTACTATTCCGGTATTATCAGGAGCAGGTAAAATATTTAGTGTTACTTCCAACCCGGTATGTAATCCTTTACCGGATAGAGTAACGGCTGTCTTTATAGTTCTTTGTTTTGACATAATATATTCTATTTTAATTTTCTTTCTAAATCATAAACCATTCTCACAATATCGGGCAGTTGCTTTTGGATAACGCTCAAACGGCGGAATTGCCCCACCGTCATAGCCGGGTAGCCTTGATAGTAACCGCTCTCTTTGATAGAATTGTGGATACCGCTTTGGGCACCAAAGCCACATTTCGGAGCAATATGAATATGTCCGGCAAAACCGCACTGACCGCCCACCATACAGTTTTCACCGATTTTTGTAGAGCCTGCCACACCGCTTTGTGCTGCAATAACAGTGTTGTTACCAATCTCCACATTATGGGCAATCTGAATTAAGTTGTCGAGTTTTACACCCTTACGGATTATTGTAGAACCCATCGTTGCTCTGTCGATAGTAGTATTTGCGCCCACCTCTACATTATCTTCTAGAACAACGTTACCTATCTGAGGTATCTTGTTATAAACACCTTGGGCATCCGGAGCAAAACCAAATCCATCGGCACCTATGACTACTCCCGAATGGAGGATACAATTTTTGCCGATAACGCAATTATCGTATATTTTGACTCCGGAATAGAGAATAGAATTTTCGCCTATCACTACGTTGGTATCAATAAAAGTATGGGGATATATTTTAGAATTATTGCCAACTACTGCGCCGGCTTCTATAACTGCATAAGCACCGATATAAACATCTTTACCCACTTTAGCATTGGCGTCGATAACGGCAGTAGGATGCACTCCGCATTTGTTGCCTTTCTTATAGCTTTCTACCAAGGTAAGCAATTTTGCCAAGCATTCATAGGGGTTGTCAACCTTTATTAGAGTAGTCTCTATCGGTTGCTCCGGTACGAAATCTTTACTTACCAAGCATGCCGATGCTTTTGTAGTATAGATATAGTTTGTATATTTCGGATTTGACAAAAAGGTAAGAGTACCGGGTACTCCCTCTTCGATTTTCGAGAGATTATTGAGTTTTAGATTTTCATCGCCTACAACTTCCGCATTGAGGTATTCGGCTATTTGTTTAATAGAAAATTCCATGTTAAATTAATTTATATTAGGCATATAGAAGATATATTTTTTCTCTGTGGTATGGCTTAGCATATCCACATTAAGCATGTCGGAAGCTTTTGATACATCCTCAAGTCTGCCATCTTTAAACAATATCATTATATTAGCCACCTCCGGATTATAGGTGTTGCTTTTCACAATGTTACTTGTAATAAAATAACGTAAATCTTCGGGTGATATTTTGTATTTCTCTATATAAGTGCATTTTAAGGCATCAACATCGGCAGATAACATCTCATCGGCGGGCTTGGCTTTATAAAGTTTTCTATTGATAAAGCAATTGCTTAACGTACTGAGAATAACGTCGTCAGAAAGGCACCAAGCCTTAATTGCACTGATGATATCGTAATCATCGAGAAGAGCATAATAGTCGAGAGCAAAAGAGCCATTTTCGAAGTCCTCCTTACTCGGATTGTTTTTCAAAAAGAATTCGAGAGGGGTAGATGCGCAAACATTTGTGCCACGAAGCATCAATTCACGGGCTCTTTTCAAAATATTTACGAGGAGCTTTTCGGCGGCAACAGAAGTTTTATGCAGATAAACCTGCCAATACATCAGTCGGCGAGCAATAAGGAAATTTTCGATAGAATATATCCCTTTCGACTCCACTACAAGTCGGTCGTCACACACATTAAGCATGCTAATGATACGATCTGCCCCAATAGCGCCCTCAGTAACTCCGGTATAGAAACAATCTCGGCACAAGTAATCAATTCTATCCATATCAAGCTGAGAGCTGATTAATTGATGCAAGAAATGCTTCTGATACTTGTCTTCAAAAATATCTATTGCAAGAGTCAGTGCGCCCTTCATCTCCTCATTTATCTTTTTCATAATAAGCAACGAAATATCTTCGTGGCTTATATTACGGACAAGGGTATTTTCGAGCACATGAGAAAAAGGGCCATGCCCTACATCATGAAGAAGCATGGCGGCAAGCACGGCTTCCTCTTCATCACGGGTAACCTCCTGACCTTTGAGTTTAAGATTTTTTATAGCCTCAAAGGTAAGATGCATGGCACCGAGAGAGTGTTGAAAACGAGTATGTTGTGCACCCGGATAAACAAAACTTGCCAAGCCGAGTTGCTTTATTCTATTCAATCTTTGAAATAGTGGATGCTGTATAAGCCGAAAAGCCAATTCATTAGGAATGGTAATAAACCCATGTACAGGGTCATTAATAATCTTTCTACCTACACTACTATTCATCTCCATCATTTCAATCCGAAAACTATTATCAAGCTTTAATTACTTCTCTTTCAAATAGGTAGCGATACGCTTTCTGTTTTTAACGATACAAGCTCCGATAAGACCAAGCATACCACCACAAAGGATACCGATGCAATACTTCCAAGAAGGAGGCATATATGTAACGATAAAAGGAGTTTGGAAATTTATCACCTCCGGGGTAGCGGCGAATTGCTCTTCAAGGAAAATTTTATTGCTCTCCACATACTCTACATCCTTATAAAACAATTCTATTTTACGCTCCGTAATAAGGTGGTTACCCCACGTTTCTGTAGAGAAATAACGAGGTTTAACAAAATATTCGTACGTAGAGAAACTATCTAATCGAGCAGCCTCGTGAGTGAAGTAGTTAAGGCGGCTAATTTGTCTATCTTTAAAGCGTTTATAATTATCCGCCATCACAGGGTTTGTATTAAAGAATTTTTTAAGTGCCACTTCAAACGCCTCATAATCGTCATTACCGAGCATTGTAAGGGTAATATGCAATCGGTCGTTCATCACCACATCCATAGTGTCATTTTCAGCGATATTACGGTCTCGGTCTACATAATCGGCAATAGAGTCGTGCTTAGCATCGATAACGTTATACAATCTCATCTTTTTGATAGACCTCATCAAGTCGTAATCGAGGCCATATAAGTCGTGTTTTTCAGCACCATCCATAGTAAGGAATCGGAACATGCCTTGTTCAACAGAGTGTTTCATACCCTCCGGGAAACGGATAGTAACGCTACCTGTATATCGTGTTAAAAAAGGCTTATTCCAGAGCCAAGCCCCGAAAACGCCCAATAATAAACAAATAATCATTACCCAATAGTACTGAACTGCAAGGCGAAAAAGCTGAGCAATCCACAGACAAACCCTTTTGCACAACGAGCATAATGCTTTAAAGCACAGCACGATAAAGTCAAAAAGGTTCATCTCTTTATCATCGTTATTTGCCATAATTCAATATAGAAATAATATTAATATAAGCGCACAAATGCGTTGCAAAGTTACTTATTTTTATTTAAATACAATTACATATTAATCAATTTTTTACATCGCTACTCTCATGGAGCAAATACAAAAATTAGTAACTACAGTTTAATAACGAGGTCTCATTGTAAAAAAAACTACATTAAAATAATTTTTGTACCTTTGTAAAACAAAAAGAAAACGTTTTCGGTTGCAATAAAATGATCGTATATCTGATATTTCTAATCTACGTTACCAAAAAACACTCTTAAACAACTATCACTCATAGTATTATGAAACCACTAAAATGCGACATGTGCGGAAGTACGGATGTAGAAAAGGTATAGAAGACACACCATATAACGATAAAATAAAGAAAAATTGAAAATACAATGAATATCAAACGAGGTATAAAGAGAGGAGCGGAATACTTATTATTACTGCCAATATTTTTCTATCAAAGGTGCATATCACCGCTATTTCCACCAACGTGTAGATACACGCCCACTTGCTCACAATATGCAGTAGAGGCGATACGAAAGCACGGACCGATAAAAGGGTTATGGCTTGCCGTGAAACGCATCTGCCGATGCCACCCTTGGGGCGGTAGTGGCTACGACCCCGTACCATAACCTACCAAAATCCGTCACTACCAATAATAGCTCAACCTCGGTCGATAATTGTAATACAAATAAAAAATCTTAATCTGAGTAAATTCTTTATAACTCATATAGTAGCTGCCCCAACTACTTATCAAAAATCTAAAAAAAAAGCTGATACTTCGTGGGAAGTATCAGCCTTAATTAAATTATTAATCAATAAAAAATTTATTTTCTAATAGCGCGTCTTTGGATACCACTTGGTTCAGTTTCACCACCATCAGTTTCACCGCCTTCAGGTTCTTCACCCTCTTCTGTTTCAACAGCCGGAGTAGAGAATTCTTGTTTTACAAGCGGACCATATTCGTTGTTAGCATTTTTTGCAAGTGCTACAACATAATATGTTCTTGCAGGATCTACATACCAAGTTGCATTTTCCTCTGCTTTGTATAAATTCCAATAAGGGTCGTCAAAGCCCGGAGGATAGTTAGGGTTATTGTCGTATGACAAGTACTCTATTGCGAGTTCATCTCCCCATCTTAAATCAAAAGTATCTTTCTCTACCAAGAAATAACGATAAAGTGCACACTCCTTATTAGGATATACAGAGATAAATTGAACGTATTCTACAGGGTCTGATTGATCATATACTGCAAAATCTCCGACCTCTATAGTCACTTTGGCTTCACCGGTACCACCTAGATTAAGTGTAGTAACCTCATGAATTTGAAGTTCTCCGGCAGTACCTTTTACAAGGAATGGAAGCACATAAAGCTCGTATTCGCTTCCCGGAACCATATCCTTATAAAGGAATGTAGTATCGGAATAAGCTTTTAATCCAAATGCGGCAACATATGTTTCTGCATCAGAAATGCCGAACATAGCACCGAAATTGTCGAGTTGATTTTGCATATCACCCTTTTTAAGGATGATGAAACTGTAGTTATCTACGCTATCTCCCTTTTCAAAACTTACAGGAATTTCGAAGGAAGTAACATCTCCAAAAGTAACTTTTACTTTTTCTGCACCTTCGTCACCTACTGGTGGATTAGGCGGACATGCTGTAAAGAGCATTGTTACGGCTAATAAAGCCATAAAATAAAATTTTAGATTCTTCATAAAAGGAAAATTTAAAAAGTTAATATTTAGTTATTTAAAAAAAGTGTATTAATAGATTAATTTCAAATAGATTCAATATAAGAATCAGACGGGTTAATAGAATAATTATTTCTCTTTACTAATAACAGAAAAAGGATAATTATTATTGTGGCAATTATGCCTAATATATAAGCAGACAAAATACCGATATCATCCACATCAAAATTAACCAATTCATTATAAGTAAGATAAGCAACAATAATAGTAGCACAATTATTTATAAAATGTATTATTATTGCACTCCAAAGCGAGCGTGAATAATAAAAAACATAGCCAAACAAAGCACCCATAAGCAACTGAGGGATAAAAAGTTTGTATTGTAAGTGAAGTGCAGCAAATAATATTGCCAATACCCATATTGCTATATGATGGTTAACAAAGCGGCTTGCTTGGGTCTGCAACCAACCTCTGAAAAAAAACTCCTCACAAACGGCAGGAATTATAGCTGCTACAACAATAGCAATTAATAATTTCCACACAGCATTCACATTCAACAATGTATCATATACCGCCTGAGATTGTTGCTGAAGCATATCCAACGTGATAATAACGTCATCTAAAAAGCTTGGTATCGGTAATTGTTCATTTATCATTTGAAACATATTAATAGCAAAAAACATAAAGAAACATATACCGATAATATAGCATAAAGTTTTAGATTTTAGACCTTTATTTATTTTTACAGAAGAAAAAGGATTCTCTTTCTGAATATATTTTATTGATACCCATGGGAATATAAAATACATCAGCAGAGCATTCAAAGAGTTCATAAAGCATACCCCGAAATAGGAGTTCAACAAACTATCGTCAATCAAACCTACAACAGTAACGATAGCAAATTCCGCCACATAAAACGAGAAGAATAGTATAACAATATAGAGTAGCTTCTTCATTATAATGACTATTGTATGATAAATTATTTAGCAATCATTTAGGCAGACGAGCGATAATAGTTTCGTTACCGATAGTATGTTCTCCTAAATCTACAAATATTTCGGAGTCGGCAGGAATAAACAGGTCGACGCGACTGCCGAATTTAATAAAACCAAGATGCTCATTGATATTACAAGGGGTATTCTCTGCCACATAAGTTACGATACGGCGGGCAAGTGCACCTGCAATCTGACGCATCATTATTTGTTGACCATTACTATTTTCTATTACCACGCTACTATGCTCGTTTTCGTGAGAAGACTTAGGAAGATAAGCAGCCATGTGTCGCCCTTTATAATGACGTACATACTTCACTGTACCGGAAAGTGGAATCCAATTGGCATGAACGGAAAAAACACTCATAAAAATTGAGATCTGCATCATCTTCTGTCCGTTGAAATACTCATACTCTTCTACCGGCTCTATAACTACAATACGGCCGTCGGCAGGCGCAATAATAAGGTTATCTTCATCCACCTCTACTTCACGCGCCGGATTACGAAAGAAGTACAAAAAGAACGAAAGGGCAAGAATAGAGACAAGCAAGTTAATTAAGAAAATAAACTTGCTCGGCGTTTCTATATACACCACAAAATTCAATGCAGTTAATAATAAGATAAGCCAGAACAGAATGCTATACCCCTCTTTATGTACTCTAATTCTTCTTTTTTTCATGCTAAATATTATTAATGAAAATACACCAAACAGTTACAATAACATAGTAGGCCAAAATACGATATAAAAGATATAAGCAGCAGGTGCGGCAAAAAGGAAGCTATCAAACCTATCGAGCATTCCTCCATGTCCGGGAATAATAGTACCTGAATCTTTTATATCAAATTTACGCTTTATTATCGACTCGAACAGGTCTCCAAAAGTGGCAAAAAACGAAATCATTACAGAGTATATAAGCCAATTGACAAGAGAACTTCCTTCGTATATATAAAACAATAATACGCCTACTGCCAGAGCACCGAGCAACCCTCCTATAAATCCTTCCCACGACTTCTTTGGAGAGATGTTTGGAAACATCTTATGCTTCCCTATCATACTACCTACAAGATATGCGAAAGTATCATTGCCCCAAATAATAAAAAACATTCCAAGAGTTCCATGCGTCATATCATCACGCGACAACTCAAGATGTCCAAATAAAAAAAATGGTAGGGCAATATAAATCATTGATATAACAATAAATTTAAAATTCACCACATCACTTTTGATAAAAAAGGAGGCTACAAAATAAATCACCAAAAGCAAACAGTAAAGGCCTGACAAAAGGTCGACAAATCTATGTTCTTCTATTACTTTTATATCCCACAATTTATCTACAACAGGACACCATAATAACAGCAACGAAGGCAATAAAGCAAGAAAAATATTTATTGACGAATTCTCTGCCGTGGTAATATTCATGAACTCTTTTAAACATACAATCATGATAAAAGAGAAAAATATACCGAAAACAACAGCCCCTATAATAGAACCTGGAGCAAATAAAACCACACACACAATAAGGGCAACAAGCACTGCTCCCGATATTGTGCGTGTCAATAAATTTTTTAAATTAAAACCCATAACTATTTGGTTTACTATAAATTACTTTTACAATTTCTTCTTTAATGCCATAAGTGAATGATGTTTTGTATTGGGTTGTCAATTACAGATTCCCATTACACATACATCATTTTTCCGTACTCTTCATATCATTACCTTCGGTGTCGACATCACTATTTGCGGTATTATCTGCCTCTACACCGGTATGCTCCGGATTAGATACTTCTGAATTTTCAGCTTTCGTGTCAGTATTGTCAACATCCGTATTTTGAGCATCATTATTAGAGCCATCAATAGCGGTAACATCAACAGATTTTTCTTTATTCTCCTTTTTCTGCTCGTTATCACGTAGAATTTCTTCGGCACGAGAAGCCCAAGGTCGCGGACCGAAAACAGCCTCAAGGTCTTCTGCAAAGAGCACCTCTTTTTCTATCAAGATTTGTGCAATCTTATGATGCCCATCTTGATACTTAAGCAAAATTTGTCTAGCTCTTTCGTATTGCTCTTCTATAATTTTCGAAGCTTCTGCATCAATAAGTTGAGCTGTAGCCTCGGAATAAGGTTTACTAAAGCCGTATTCATTTTGACCGGTAGAGTCGTAGAAAGAAACATTTTTTAGTTTATCGCTCATACCGAAGTAAGTAACCATAGCATAAGCGCGTTTGGTAGCCTGCTCAAGGTCGCTCAAAGCACCTGTATCGAGTACGCCCATAAAGAGCTCCTCTGCAGCACGACCGCCCATCAAAGCACAAATTTTATCGAGGATATGCTGGCGTGAAGTAAGTTGTCGCTCTTCCGGCAGATACCAAGCGGCACCAAGGGCTTGACCGCGAGGCACAATAGTAACTTTTACAAGCGGATCGGCATACTGCAAGTGCCAGCTGATAGTAGCATGACCCGCCTCATGAAAGGCTATATTACGCTTCTCTTCATTAGTGATAATCTTGGTTTTCTTTTCAAGTCCGCCTATTATACGATCCACGGCATCGAGAAAATCTTGTTTATTTACTGCCTTATGATTTTTTCTTGCTGCAGTAAGAGCGGCTTCGTTACAAACATTGGCGATGTCGGCGCCGGAAAATCCCGGAGTTTGACGAGCAAGAAAATCTATATCGATGCTGTTATCCACCTTTATAGGTTTTAGGTGGACTTTAAAAATCTCTTTACGCTCGTGTACATCAGGCAGTTCTACATGTATTTGACGGTCGAAACGGCCGGCACGCATAAGGGCTTTATCGAGTATCTCGGCACGGTTTGTGGCGGCAAGGATGATGACTCCGGAGTTTGAGCCAAAGCCATCCATCTCGGTAAGCAATTGATTAAGAGTGTTCTCGCGCTCATCATTAGAGTTGAAATTTGCGTTTTTACCTCTGGCGCGACCAATAGCATCAATCTCATCGATAAACACAATACAAGGGGCTTTTTCTTTTGCTTGACGGAAAAGGTCTCGTACACGCGAAGCACCCACGCCTACAAACATCTCTACGAAATCGGATCCGGACATAGAGAAGAAAGGCACATTAGCCTCACCGGCAACTGCCTTGGCAAGAAGTGTTTTACCGGTACCCGGAGGGCCAACCAGCAAGGCTCCCTTAGGAATTTTACCACCAAGGGTAGTATATTTATTCGGGTTTTTAAGGAAGTTCACAATCTCTTCAATCTCTTGTTTAGCGCCCTCAAGACCGGCTACATCGGCAAAGGTAACCTTATCTTTCACAGAATTTTTATCAAACATCTGCGCTTTTGATTTACCCACGCTGAACACGCCACCGGCACCACCGGCACCGCCACTTCCCATCATCTTTCGATTCATAAAAATAAAAAATCCGATGAGTAACAACAACGGGAGCACGGAATATAAGAAAAGACTGAAATAATCCCTACCTTCATTGTATTTAATTTCACATTTAAACCAATCTTTGGTTTTAAGTTCTGAAATAGTTTCATTAAAGGCATCAATAGAAGGGTAAGTAGTGTAAATCTCTATCTCATTACCACTTTTCAAAGTCTTGCCGGTAATCCCTTTATAGCATTCGGCATTCACCTTTGCGGTAGCTATTTGCTTGGAAAGGTTAACGTTAACCTTTTCGATACAGCCGTTTTTTAAAGCATTTTCGAATTGAGTATAAGGCACTTCGGAAGAACTACTACCCGGGTTCCAAAAAGTAAACACCAGCAGGATAGCAGCTATAGCGAGGTAAACCCAATAGAAATTGAATTTAGGCAGATTTCTCTTCGTTTTTTTGTTTATATCCATATCACTTAATCTAAATCTGGGATTTCCGTAATTTTAGCGTCAGCCCAAAGGTGCTCTATATCGTAAAATTCACGGAATTCCGGTTGAAAAATATGCACTATGGCAGTACCATAATCCATTGCAATCCATTGACAATTCTCGTAACCATCAGTAGCAAAAGGCTTTTCTCCGGCATGCTCGCGTACAAAATCTTTTGTAGTAGTGGCAATACTCATCACATGAACATTAGAGTCGCCTTGAGCAATGACAAAATAATTACATGGAGCCTCGAGTTCGCTCATATCCACAATAACTATTTTTTTCGCCTTTTTTTCTTGAAGGCCTTCAACAATTGTTGTAATTAATTTTTTGTTATCAGTCATAAAAATATTTATTATCAATACATTTAAAATACTAAGTCGTTGGCATACATCCAAACGATATAACGGACTATTTTTCCGAGTGACATACTAATAAGAACGACCCACCATCGGCAACGAAAGAAACCGCAAGCGACAGCAATAATATCGCCCACTCCGGGCAAAAATGACAAAAAGGCAAACCAATCGCCATACTTACGTATTCTATCTTCGAACTTTACTACTTTCTCTTTTTTTATTTTCATCCATTTCTCGATCCACTCCATTTTACCGAGAAGGCCGAGAGCATAGCACGTCATACCGCCCAAAATATTACCTAAAGAAGCCCAAAATACGAGCCAAAAGGGGCTGAAATGTTGCCAATACAGGGTGGTAAACACCACCTCACTACTAAAAGGCAATATAGTAGCTGCAAGGAAAGCAGCAAGAAACATGCCAAAATATCCCAAAGATATCAAATTCATCAACCGACACTGTTTTCGAGTGACACTTGCAATAGTTTTTGAGCTTCTACGGCAAACTCCATTGGTAGTTTATTGATAACCTCTTTAGCATAACCACCAATAATCAACCCCACAGCATCTTCGGTAGAGATACCGCGTTGTGCGCTATAAAAGAGTTGGTCTTCAGAGATTTTGGAAGTCGTAGCCTCATGCTCGATAACGGCGGTAGGGTTTTTTACATCGACATAAGGGAAAGTATGTGCACCGCAATCAGAACCGAGGAGCAAAGAGTCGCACTGTGAATAATTCTTGGCACCCACAGCACCGGGAGCAACTTTCACCAATCCGCGATAAGAATTCTGACTTTTGCCGGCAGAAATACCTTTACTTACTATACGAGAACGAGTATTAGCACCAAGATGAATCATCTTAGTACCAGTATCGGCTTGTTGAAAATTATTAGTTAAAGCGACGGAGTAAAACTCACCTACCGAATTATCACCTTTTAAGATACAAGATGGATATTTCCAAGTAATAGCAGAGCCCGTCTCCACCTGAGTCCAAGAAATTTTAGAGTTATTACCCTTACAGATAGCACGTTTGGTTACAAAATTATAAATACCACCTTTACCATCTTTATCGCCCGGATACCAGTTTTGTACAGTAGAATATTTCACTTCTGCATTATTCATCACAACAATTTCCACTATAGCGGCATGGAGTTGATTTTCATCGCGTTGAGGGGCAGTACACCCTTCGAGGTAAGAGACGTAGGCATCATCATCCGCCACGATAAGAGTACGTTCAAACTGACCGGTACCTTTTGCATTAATGCGGAAATAAGTAGAGAGCTCCATAGGGCAACGCACACCTTTTGGTATGTAAACGAAAGAGCCGTCAGAAAAAACGGCACTATTAAGAGCAGCATAGAAATTATCTGCATAAGGCACAACGGAACCAAGGTATTGCTTTACAAGGTCGGGATATTCCTTCACTGCCTCTGATATTGAGCAGAAGATAATACCCTTATCGGCAAGAGTTTCGCGGAAAGTAGTTTTTACCGAAACGGAGTCCATAACGGCATCCACGGCAATACCACTAAGGGCTTTTTGTTCTTCAAGAGGGATACCAAGTTTATTAAAAGTATCAAGAATTTCAGGATCTACCTCGTCAAGACTCTGAATATTTTTCTTTTGAGGAGCGGCATAATATGATATAGCTTGAAAATCTATTTCCGGAATATCGAGATGCCCCCACTTAGGAAGTTCCATTTTCAACCAATGGCGATAGGCTTTAAGTCTGAAATCCAATAGCCACTCAGGTTCTTCTTTCTTTTTGGAAATCAAGCGAATAACATCCTCCGACAAACCTTTTTCAATGGTATCGGTATGTACATCGGTAGTAAATCCGTATTCATATTCGGTATTAACCACCTTATCTATAATATTATCTTGTTCTTTTTCTTGCATAAAAAGCGTAGTATATCTAATTTAAACTACAAAGGTAATATTATTTTTTGGAAGAGCAAAATATAGTAACTCCGCACACAATAA
>SAMEA3663257__coassemble_474_pt1 | contig 26593 bp, 12 predicted proteins | sample SAMEA3663257__metabat2_low_PE_016 | metagenome-assembled genome bin SAMEA3663257 (sample SAMEA3663257) | pig gut metagenome | biome: pig gut; feature: pig-associated habitat; material: faeces | place: China | collected 2013 | reverse complement strand
ACTCTTTCTAATATCGGATAGTTAATAACCTGTCCAACTTTTTGGGGTCACTTCACACACGGTGTGCGGGCTTTTTTTTGTGTATTTATATTTTACTTTTGAGGGAACTCGCTCAAAATTTTTGTCTATGGTGTAGGTCTATAAATAATTTTCTCTATTTGATTTTGTTTTAAAAATATTTTTCTTACTTTTGTAGTGGCGAATTATATATAATTCTATTATGAATAGTCTACGGTTTATATTATTTTGTTCTTATGCTTTTAAACTATTTGAGGTATAGATACTTAACTCTTTTTGTTGTGTGTTTCTATACCTCCAAATCTCGTTGAATTTTTCCTTTATTGTAGAATTTTAAATTATAAAATCGTATGAAAAAGACACTTTTTTTGACTATTCTTTGTTTTTTAATATCTTCGTATATCAATGCGCAAGATTCTTTATATATGAAGTGTAAAGAACTTCCCGGTTTTTCGCTGCAGAACTCAATAAATCTGGAAGATTCATTGATTATAAATATTTTTGATAACAAGTATAATATTGTTTTTTCTCAAGATATTCAATCATTAACATACAGCGATACAACGATATCTGATATAGATTTTTTTGAAATACAACTTCCGGAAAGTAAATATTTAGGCTACGAAGATAGTATTGGAGATCCTTCATTGTTAATGTTTGGAGGTCATAGAGATGATCCGATAATACAATATGGTAAAGAATCAATTAATTTAGAAGAAAATATTATTCATAATATAGATGCGTTTAAAGATATTCTATTAAATAATTCTTGCTTTGCATATGCCTATGACGTTAATGGCAAACTCATAATTAGTGATAATTCAAATAATATTATTTCAAAACTAAATACATTCCCTTTTGGTGTGTATTTTGTTTATTTACAAGGAAATAACATTTCAAAATTGTATAAATTGATTATTAACAAATAAATAATAATGTGATATGAAAAAGATATTAAATATTTCGTTGATTTTACTTTTTGTGTCAACACTGTTTATTGGATGTCCTCCTCGGGTACCTAATCCGCCAATAACTCCTAATGATACTATTAGTGATACTATTAGTGATACAATAACGCATACCACTGATAAGTATAAATTGGATTATATATATAATTATGTTTCTAAGGAATACCTTTTGAATTATATTCCTTATGAAATTGGTACGGCGTTTACTTTTGTTAACGATTCTAATATATATGATACACTTTATGTTACCCTTGACGATATTTATTATGTACTATCTTCTTTCTACAACCCAAATAAAAATATTTTTAGTAAACAATATGAACAATGTGGTGGAGAAAGTTTAGTCTTTGCATTTACTTATATTACTGAAGAGTTTAAATTTGTTTTTACTACTATGATTGAATTAGGAGCATATGTCTCAAATACTTTTGCATTGACAACATATGATTTTACGATAAAAAGAGATTTTGAATTTGATACTACATTGGAGGATTGTAATTGTTATACTAAGGATTGTTTTGCAGATAATTGTCTTAATGAAGAAATTATTTTACATAAGGATGATGAACTAACGTGTAAAGTAGAACAGGGAAAGGGTATTACTTTATTTAAGGATGACAAAGGTAATTATTGGCACTTAGTGGAGTGATACTTTTAATATTATAATTTGCTATTATGCCCGCACATCACACGGTGTGCGGGCTTTTTTCTGTGTAGGGGGCTAAGATCACACTCTTGGCACAGTGGTGTAATTTTGTACACTTTTCCTCTTTTCTCTCTTTGTTTTTCTCCTTTTTTTAATTTTTCCCCTTGCAGAAGATGTAATTATTTAGTAAATATTTTAAAATATCCAAATTCAAGATTTCCTATCTATTTGTTTTGTTAATTGAATATTAAAGTTTAAATGTTAAATTTTACATAATACACGACTCTTGTGCAGTCTCAAGTGCTAAAATTATATTAAAATGGGCGTTGTGGAATTTCTTTTATAAATTGTTATTTCAACGTTTTTTTTAATACGAATATTTTACTATCTTTGAAGGTTTTCTTTTAGATTGAATTTTTGTATAAAAATTATTTGACGAGATACGCAATATAATATCAAGTTTATATGCTGTATAACATGAAATTTAAAGGTGTGTATCGGGTTGAATTCCAACTCTAAAAGAAGTTGAATATTAGATTATTTTAGTAATATTAATTTAAACATTTTTTTTATGAAGAAATTTATTACTCTTTTATTGCTGAGTCTTTTTCTATTAGTCCCCTGGACTGATATAGGTGCTCAATCGGCAATTTTTTTGGAGGAGGATTTTGATAATAGTTCCTCACTCCCGGTTGGTTGGACTAAGTCCGGCACAACTACAACAGCATCTTATAATTGGAGTATTTTTACCGGTACTACAGCAAATCCGGCTTTTAGCAGCCCTCGTTGTATTAGGGCTAATTCGTATTCCAATCCTGTAGGTAAAACGAGTATTATCATGTCCCCACTGATTAGTATTACCAATCCGGACACGAAACTTTCGTTTTACGTTAAAAATCCTACCGGAGGTAAACTTGCTGTTTATATCTCTACGGATTCAGGACAAACTTATCAGCAAAATTTGCTCGATTCAAATCTTGTAAATATTACTGATTGGACCAAGAAAACCTACTCTTTAAGTTCTTTTTTTGGAAATAATATCAAGTTGGTTTTTGAAGCCACAAGTAATAAACTCACAGATGCCGGGGCTTATCAATATCTTGATAATATAAAGGTGTATGAAACCCCTACTTGTGCACAACCTATTGATTTAACAATCTCTTCTATTAGCCAAACTTCAGCTAAACTTAGTTGGAATTTGGATAGTGAGGGTGACGTTCCTACCCAATACCTTATTACCATTCAAGATGATAATGGTAATTATTTCTATCAAAATCAGGCTATTACTATTAATACATATAAAGAATATGTGATTAATGGGCTCTCTCCTGCTACTACGTATCACGTAAACCTTAAGAGTGACTGCTCTGCTAATAGTCGAGGATATTCAAATCTTTCTTCAACGGTCTCTTTTACTACATTCTGTAATGCAGCCACTCTGCCACAATCTTTTGATTTCGAATCGGAAGTGGCTGGTGACGTACCATCTTGTTTTACTATTGTGGCTCCTACTTCTGCCTCTGCCGTTAATTCAACTAAATTCAACGGTACAGAATCTGCCGGAAACTCATTGTCTCTTGTCAGTACTGTTGATGCTCAAGCACTTGCCACAACTATTCCTCTTGCACATAATGCCAATGATATTCAAGTGGATTTATATGCCAATACTACTTCTGACGGTGTTATACTCACTATGGGTTTGTTGAGCGATCCGTTCGACTTCTCTACTTTTGAGCCTTTATACACGTGTAATTTGACAAAGAATAATTGGGAAAATATCCGTTTTAACACTTATGCTTCACAACAAGGTACACAACAAAATCTTATGGTGGGTTTTGTGGTATCTTCCGGAGCCGCTTCTACCGTTTATTTAGATGATATCATCATTACTTCTATCCCTTCTTGCCCTCGTTTGGAGGATGTTACAATAGATGTAGCAGATTCTACTTTCTTGGAAGTGTCTTGGCTCGAAAACGTGCCTTCTAATAATTATCAGGTTGAAGTATCTATTGCCGATTCTATCGTTAGTTATTACAATGTTACATCAAATCCTTGTGTTATTTCCGGTTTGATACCTCAAACTTCTTACTCTCTTAGAGTGCGCTCTATTTGTTCATCAAACGATACTTCAGAGTGGAGTTTGGTAACTACAGGTACTACTATTTGCGGTGCATCACCGGTTCCATTCTTCGAGAATTTCGATGCTTCAACTTCACTTCCTGATTGCTGGAGCACTTATTGCTCACGCGAGGGAACTGTTGGTTCCGGTAGCGTTTCTTCCGGTTGGTCTATCAATTCTACTGTAGCTGCTTCGGCTATATCCGGATATAGTTTAATATCACCGGATTCTAAAGCGGGAACGAAATATATGCTTCATTTCCCAACATTGTATATCCCTAATGGAGAAACGTATGAATTGGAATTCTGGATGTATCGCGGTACTACTTACGCTACTAAAGAAGAAAAAATAAAGATTTATGTCAATAACAAACCTAATTTAAATGGTGCTATTCTTTTGGATTCTATTCATCGTGTTCCTACTATGTATCCTATAGAAGGAAATGTTTCCGCTTTTTACGAATATTTCTATGATATTCCGCTTACCGGAAATGTATATATAATGTTTGAATCTTATCATGAATACGGAGCTGCTATATTTATAGATGATGTAGTGGTAGGTCCGGAAAAATCTTGTCGCACGGGCATGAAAAATGTAAGAGTCGATTTCGATGAAAATACAAACGATGCTACTATCAATTGGATGTCTAAAACTGATGAAACTCAGTGGCTCGTTAATATCTCTGTTACAAACGTTTCGATGGACAGCGTTATGTATTCCGGCAGTCATGTTGCAAACGACTCTAATTATGTATTTAATTGTGCCCCTTATATATTATCTTCTTCCGACTATATAATAAGTGCTACAGTGTATGGTTTGTGTGGAAATGATACTACCGAAGGTTCCGCTACCGGCTCTACGTCGTTCACTACTCCTTGTGGTACGTTATGGGTACCTTATACGCAGAGTTTTGAAAATACTCTTTTCCCACCTAATTGCTGGTCTACTCTTACCGACTCTTTGAGTGCTGCCCCTGCTAATATGTGGAAGCGTACTACTTCTTATAAGAATAATGGTGTTGCCAGTGCTTATTTTGCTGATTCTAAAGCTACTACAATAGGTTATCTCTCTACCGGTGCCTTCAATTTCGAAGCCGGTAAACGTTATGTAGTCTCTTATTATCAACGCCGTTTTGCTTATTCTTCTATCAAATATAAAGAGGGTATTACGGTTTGGGTAAGTACTACTCCTAATGATACTACAAATGCTACTAAACTCGGCTTTGTACCTCGTCAAACTACTCTTGAACCTGTAGTAGCTACTTCCGGTCTCTTCTATCCGTATGATTACGTGTTCTCAGTTCCTGCTACCGGTCAGTATTATGTTATTTTCCAAGCTACTCAAGAGTTCGGTAGCGCTAATTATATCGACGATGTCACAATCACTGAGGCTCCTTCTTGCTTGGATATATTGTCTTCAAGTATAGATGTAAACTCCAACTATGCCGATAAGGTTGTTATCGATATTAAAGATTCTACCATCGTTCAATTGGGCGTTGCTATTTGTAGTGAAAATAAAATGTCGATGGAGACTATCGACCCTACGGATGTTATCGTAATGCCTCTCGTTGATAGTACTTATAAGGTTGTTATAAATAATCTTAGCCCAAGCACAACATATAATTTGTTCTTCCGCAATGTTTGTGATAGCGCAAATAATGTTATGACCGATTGGACGGATGAGCCTTTAACAATTTCTACTATTTGTGAGCCTGTTGAGGTTAGTGGAGATTCTCTAATTTTCTTTGACGGATTTGAAGATTATGGTACTCTTGCTCAGTTGGATAACGAGAATACTTGCTATTCAGTTACTAATTCAAATGCGTCTTACAAAACTTATATTAAAGGCGGAGTAGGGTCAAGTTATTCTTCTACCGGTACTCAATGTATGCCTTATGCCGGTGAAAAACAACTTATAATACCTTATACAAATACAGCTACAGTTATCCGTAATTTGTATTTGAGAGCAGGAGTAAATTATCAAATTTCTATTTACTCTCGTCAAAGCTTGGATACTTACATCGATAAAACGGCATTGCATTTCTTCTATCGTCACGAGTCTTCGGATTCTTCAGTAGTGATGATTGCTGAAAATATCGATGATAACTCTGGTGAATGGACACAATACAAAGCTTATTTTAGTGTTGCTACAGACGGTGTATATTTTATAGGATTCCAAGACGAGCATAAAGCTTCCGTAAGTTACGTTGCATTTGATAATTTCTGTGTTCGTGAAGTAAATTGTATCCCTCCTGTTCATACCGAAATACTTTCTGTTACTTCAAATTCTATTTCTGTTGTCTCTACAGGAGAAACTGCTCAGAAAGAGGTGCGCATCTGCTCTACACGTCCTTCCGGAGAAGATGTAAACCCTACAGCTGTTGTAATTGACACTATATCTGAGAATAACTTTACTTTGTCCGGACTTCAATCAAATTCTACTTATTATTTGATTGTACGCTCTGTTTGTGATAATGGTGGTAGTAGCGATTGGTCTATGCCTATCGAGTTTACTACTAATTGCGAGGCTTATGATATTCCTTACGAGGTTACCTTCAATAGTGTATTGGACACTCGCTGCTGGAAGAAGAGTGGCTCCGAAACAAGTATTGTGGAGTTCTCTAATACAAGAAGTGTAAGTTCTCCGGGCTCAATGAAGATTAAAGGAGCTACTGCTATATCACCTGAACTTAACGTTACATCTCTCGTCGGAATGATGATTACCGGTTGGGTTTATGCCGACCAAGATTCAGCTTCCGCTTTCAGTATCGGCGTTTGTGTCGACCCTAATGATGTAGGTTCGTTCGAAACCATTTCTGAAGTCGCTGTAACTACTAATAATGATTGGGTTGAGTTTACCGCTTATTTCGATAATCTTAATTCTGAAGACTTTGTAGATTTCGTTAATTCAAGATATGTTACTATTAACTGCTTGTCGGAAAATATTTATTACTTCGATAATATTTCCATATATCCGGTACCTTCTTGTCCGAAACCGACAGATGCTATCAATACGATAGTTTCTTCAGAAGAAGTTAATTTGCAGTGGAATGCCGGCGGTACGGAAACAAGTTGGCATGCAGAGTTGTATAAGATTGTTGATAATGAATATTATTTGGTTAGCGACACTGTTGTAGATACTACATCTATCAACTTTGTAGGCTTGGAACCTCTTAATTATTATCAATGTCAAGTGGCTTCTATCTGCTCTGCTACCGATACTTCTGCTTATACATACTCCAATACGATTAAGACTCCTTGTGCTCCACTGCCTTTGCCATATTTCAGTAACTTTGGTTCTACTATGCCTGATTGCTGGAATACAGTGGATGTTACTAATAATTCTACCCGTAAATGGACGTATTATACTTCAGGATATTTCTCTACTTATTTGCCTACCGGTGCTTCTACAGATACTACTTTCTTGAACACACCGGAATTCAAGTTAAAAACTTCTAATGGCGTTCAGATTGCTCTTACAGGATATAAGAGTGTGAGTACAGATTCCGTATTTACTTATGTGCGTTACACTACCGATGGTGGATTGACTTACGATTCTCTCCCTGCTTCATTTATCTCTTATGGTACTTCTACAAATAAACCTACAGTTAAAGCTACCATCCCTAATGTTGGTCCGGGTATGATTCAATTCCAATTCATCTCCGAAGAGCATAAAACCGGATATATTTATATTTACGGCTTAAAAGTAGAGGAAATTGATAATTGTGCAAGACCGGAAGAGGTGACTTTCAATGTTGTTAATGATACCGTTATCGCTACTATTGTTGATAATGACTCTACTCATACTCAATGGGATTATATATTGTCAACAGCCGATTTCGACCCTTCTACTCGCACTCCGTTGACTACCAATTCCAAGACTATTGTGTTGACAGACCTCTCTCCTTCTTCTACATACTATATGTATGTTCGCTCAAATTGCGGTTCAGAGGTTTCTTCTTGGTATACTCCTTACTCTTTCTATACTCCATGTAATGGTATAGCTTCATTGCCTTATTCTCAGAATTTTGATAACTTGACGACTAAAGCTGATATTCTTGATAATTGCTATACTTTCTACTCAACGAATGCGGATAATCCGAGAGGACAACTTACCACTTATCCGAAAATTCAATCTATAGAGTCCGGTACCAAGTATACAATGAATGGTTCTAAAGCCATTAAAATGGCTACTTGTACTACCAATACGCTCTTCTTATATCTACCGGAGGTAGAACTTCCTGTTACAGAGTTGAATGTTGCATTTAATTATATCAATGAGGGTGAAACTTCTTCAAATGGTAATATCGTTGTCGGAGTTATGTTGCCTGATAATGCAAATTCTTTCGTATCGGTTTATACTTGTCCGTTAGATAAGGATGATATTGATAAGAATAGAGTAAATGTATCATTAAGAGATGCTTTGCCAGCCGGCGATTATTCAGGTTATAGAGTGGCATTTAAATACGGTCCCGGCGGATCGGTTAATATGTGGGCTTCTATAGATAATATTTTAGTATATGCCGGAGAGAAATGCTCTTACGCTCCTGAATTGTCTTTCTCTAATATTATTAAAGATTCTGTATTCTGTAGTATTTCTTATAATGCCGACTCAATTCAAGTGGCTTACGGCCCTAATGGTGTAGATGTAGAAAATTACACTAATATCATTAATAATGCTAGCAGAACGGAAATTGTTGCAGGATTGACATCTTCTACTCTTTACGACTTTTATGTTCGTCAATTCTGTAATAATGTGGCAAGTGAATGGTATGGTCCGTTTACAGTTGCTACCGAATGCGACACAGTATTCGTTGACGAAGATACCCCTTGGGTTGAGAATTTCGACAATGTAGACGAAGAATATCAATTCCCGATGTGTATGCATCGTATATCTACATTTAGTTATAATAATTCACTTTACCCACAAGTAGTAGATTCTACCGTTATTACTTCTCCTTCCGCTTTGTGTATGAGAAAACAGAATATTATCGGTTTACCATTATTTGAAAGTACTCCGGATAATTATAGGTTGTCTTTCTACGTATACGGAACAGGCTCAATCGAAATCGGATCTATCGATGGTTTACGTATCAATACGTTCAATCCGGTTACTACGGTTAATGCTCCTAATAGCGTCACTAAAGTGGATATCGATTTGTCATTATACGCATTTGATTATCATCGCCTTGCTTTGCGCTCCGATGTTAATGCAATGTTGTATATCGATAGCTTGACGGTATATCAAAAACCTACATGCTTTGAGCCTCGTAGATTACAAGTAGTAGAAGTATCGGATATAGATGCTACAATAGAATTTGCTCTCTCTTCTATTGCCGAGGGCTTTGAGTACTATGTTGCTTCTGCAACCGACACTATTACTGCTGTTGTCGATAGCTTTGCTACTCAAGTGCATCTCGATAGCTTGAAGGCTTATACAAATTATCAATTCGGTATTCGTTCTTTCTGTACGGATAACGACACATCCGATTGGTCTACCATATCATTTAAAACCAATCGTGCAGTATTTAGAGGTTCTTTCGTTATCGATTTCGAAGATAATGCATTTAATAACGCTTACTTGACATTCATCAACGATAGTAGAAATAAATTCATTATCGGTACGAATGCAAATGCTGTTAAGGATGGTAATAAAGCTCTCTATATCTCAAGAGATAATAGCTCATATAGATATGATTCCAGTATGACTCAAGTATCTTACGTTGTTTCTAAGGTTGAATTCAAACCGGGTCAATATGAATTCTCTTTTGATTTCAAAGGTTATGGAGAGTCTAACTATGATTATATGAGGGTATTCTTAGCTCCTGAGGATATGGAATTTACTGCTAATGTTTTAAAGACCGGATTATCTTATTCTTCTATCCCGGACGGTTGCGTTGCTATTGATGGCGGAAAACTTAATTTGCAAAACGATTGGATTAATAAATCTATCAGTGTGGTTGCAGATTCTACTGTTACTATGCAACTCGTATTTGTTTGGAGAAATGATGGTTCCGGCGGAAAACAACCACCTGCATCTATCGATAATTTCACTTGCACATTATACCCTTGCAATAGTTATCTCGATTCTATCTCCGCTCTTTCTATTCTTAATAACAGAGCTACATTCCGAATCGTTCCTGCCGAAGATTTGTCTGATACTATCGTTTATACGTTGTATAGCGGCGCAGGTGTAGAATTAATTACCGATACCGTTGATATCGCTTCTCTCGGATATTTGTTGAATTTAACAGGCTTAAATGAAAACAACGAATATCTTTTGAAGACTTACGGCTTCTGTAATGAGGGCAAAACTATTTCTTCTTCTTATGCATTCGAAACTACTTGTACACCAATAAGTGTGAGTGCAACAAGACCGTATGTTCAAGATTTTGAAAGTGCTACTACTACTGTTTTTGCAGATAATTTCCCTTGTATTAAAGACATTACCTTTAACGGTACTTATAAATTTACTTTAACGTCAGGAACAAGTACTACTGTTGGTATGATGCCTTATGAGGGTAGTAGAGGTGTATACTTGTACTATTATGGTAAAAATCGTAAGATGATGTATAATGTCTTTGATTTGGATTCCGGTTATTGCGAAATTTCTTCTTATGCCGTATCTAAAGGTGGTCTCGGTATAATCAGATATTATTACCGTGCTATGGGAGAAGAAAGCTGGACGTTATTGAAAGAATTCAATACTTCAGAATCTTATGAAGTTAAAGCAGCTCCATTGTATGTACCTCAAGATGGTTACTATTATATCGGCGTTGAGTACGACTGTACTAATATGACTGCCGGCTATATGTGTATGGACTTGTTCTCAATAAGATACACAAATTTATTTATCCCGTCTTCTTTAACTATCTCTAATGTAGGTACTACTACTGCCGATGCTCAATGGTCTTCTTTATCTACAACCAACAGATTGAAGGTTTATGATAAAGGTTCTAATGAAGTAGTATTCGACTCATTAGTTGCCAATGGAAATAGTTTGACTATAACCGGTTTGAACCCTTCTACCGATTATATCGCTTCTATCTGCGCTGAAAGTGGCGTCAATGTTTCTGCTGAAGTTAAAACTTCATTCAGTACTCCTTGTGGTGTAATTACTACTCTCTATGAGAATAATTTCGATAATTATGCTGATTATACAAGACCTAATTGCTGGGTTTTGGATGCCCACTTGGCTAATGGTAATGAATATGAAATGAGTGCTACTATTGCTCAATGGGAGGTTAGGACCTATGAAAATCATAGAGCTCTGTATATGACCAATGCTTCGGCTACTAAATACTCCGTAAATGTGGTTTATTCTCCTGAAATTCAGCTGAATAGTTCCGCTGTATTGAAATTCGATTATTTCAATAATATAACTAATTCAGCCTATGCCGATTCTTTAGTAGTTACTATAATCTCTAATAATGTAGAGTCTGCTCCAATCCTTATTGCTACTTATGCCGATATGGATGACGATTACTGGGGTTCTTTCGTTTACGACTTGAGTAGTTATGTGGGTTCTACAATTAAGGTTAAATTCTGGTCTCGTTCTTCTTGGTATTCTTCAAGCAAATTCGTAGCTATCGATAACTTCAAGATTTCTTGTCAAACCCCTGGTGATGTGTATTATGCTTCGGTTTGCCCTAATACAACTTACCGCGGTAACGGATTTTCAGTAGAGCCAAGTGAAGTAGTTATGGGTGATACTACCACTATTACCCGCGTTGCTACCGGTAGAAACGGCCAGTGCGATACTCTTATTACTCTCCACTTGTATGTACCATCTCCTTCCGCTACTATTATTTACGATACTATTTGCGAAGGCGAAGTATATAACAAGAACGGATTTAATGATCTTACCGTTGCTAACCGTTATGTACAGAATTTCACTTCTTCTCTCGGTTGTGATAGTAATGTAGTTCTCTACCTTGCTGTGGCTGATGTTAATAACTATTATACAGTTAACCTCTGCGAAGGTCAGACTTACAACTTTGCGGGACAAACTATTACTGCTGCAGGTGTTTATACCGACTCAACGATAAATTCTCGCGGTTGCGATTCGGTTACTGTTCTTACCGTTACTTATACTCCGAAGTATTATGAAGAGACTGCTTACTTCTGTGAGGGCACTTCTTATACTTGGCTTAAGACCGGTACTGTTTATAATGCTGCCGGACGTTATGAGAATAGATTGACTAATGCTTACGGTTGCGACTCTATCCAAGTGCTCAACTTGGTAATGTTGCCTACAAATGTCTACGAAACATTAGAGCTTTGTGAGGGTCAGAATTACGACTTCTTCGGTACTGCTATCACTGAGGCGGGTACTTATACTCACTCTATGATAAATACTCTCGGTTGTGACTCTATCATTACCCTCACCGTCACTACTACTCCGGCACCGTTTACTCAGGTATCCGACTATGTATGTGAAGGACAAGAGTATTACGGTTACGGCTTTACTCTTAATGATATAGTAAGCGACACCGTTGTAACACGTACAGTTAAGACTACTGAGGGTTGTGACTCTATCGTAGAGCTCACTCTCGACTTCATCCCTACAGTACGCGTGGCAATTACTGCAACTATCAATGAAGGAGAGACTTACGAGTTCGGTGGTAACTCACTCAGCCAAGCAGGTGAATATGAACATACATTCCACACTGCACTTGGTTGCGACTCTGTAGTAACTCTTACTCTTAATGTAACTACTCCTGTAGATAACGCTTACGCATTGCCAATTATCGTGGCACCAAACCCTGTATACGGCGGACAAAGCACCTTTGTAAACCGTGAATGGACGGCAGCCGAGCAAAGCGGCATGCGCGTAGAAGTACTCAACTCCGTAGGACAAGTAGTTGAAGTATTCACTCCAACATCCTTCCCTATCGAAGTAGGAGGTATCTATACAAGTGGCGTATACTACATCCGCGTTACTACCGGCACCGGCGATATCTATCTCGGTCGCCTCGTAGTAAGGTAATATAGGTTTCTGCAGTAGGCTCTTCTCTTTCAGTTAGAGCCTCTGCCGGAAACGATAAATAATTCGCCCGCACATCACACGGTGTGCGGGCTTTTTTGTGGTTTTTAAGAATATGAAACTAAGTATGATTAGTTTAAAACGCAATTTTTACGAATTATGTTTCGTGATATCAAGTTAAATTCTTATCTTTTTTGGGAATGGGTAATGGAAGAATTATAAATAATTTTTGAAAAGGAATTTCCGAGAAATTATTATTCTGTGACAATGTTTTTTGCAAGACGTTCGGCTGCTCCGGGGGCTCCGAGGCTTGTTTTGATTTTGTCGTATTCTGTTTGTATCGTGCTAATATACTCTTTGTCTTCCAATAACTTATGTAATTCCGATGTTATATTTTCTTCTGTAAATAGCGGTCCTATAAGTTCTTTTACAACCTCTTTACCTGCAAGGATATTAACGAGACTTATATATTTTGTTTTGATGAAAATTTGTTTTAAGAGCATAGTAAATTTGCCTCCCGGCACTTTGTAAACTACTGTTTGCGGAATGCCGAATAGTGCTGTTTCTAAAGTAGCTGTGCCGGAGTTTACTATCGCAGCTTTTGATTGCTGTAGTATTTTATATGTGTTGTTGTAGATTATCTTTATCTGTTTTTTATCAGTTTTTGTGCTTTTGAGAATCTCTTCATAAAAGCTTCTGTCTATTGCCGGAGCTGCTGCTATAACGAATTGGTATTTATCGAATTGCTTTGTGGCTTCACACATTTTTGATAGGCAATCTTTTATCTCTTGTTTTCGGCTTCCGGGCAGTAGTGCTACCATTGGTCGTTTGTCGTTAACGATTTTAAAGATGTTGTTTCGCTCTGCAGGGCAATGCTTGTTGAAATCATCTACCGAGTCAACGGAAGGATTGCCTACGTACGTTACCGTGTATCCCTTTTTGTTATAATAGTCCGTTTCAAATGGGAAGATGGTAAACATTCGGTGGATATATTTTTTTATGTTTCGGATGCGCCAACTTTTCCAAGCCCATAATTTCGGTGAAATATAATAGATGACTTCTGCTTGAGATATTTTTTTTCGAGCGAATTTTGCAAATCTCAGGTTAAAACTCGGGTAGTCGATGAGGATAATTTTGTCCGGGTTGAAATCAATGCAGGCTTTTTGTGCTCTTTTTTCGATGGCAAGAATTGTTTTCAGATTGCGTAAAACGGTGACAAAGCCCATGAAAGCCATCTCTTTGCAATGTACAACGGGGGTGCCTCCCGCAGCAGTCATCTTGTCTCCTCCAAGAAAACGGAATTCTGCTTCGGGGTCTTCGGCTTTTAATTGTTGCATTAATCTGCTACCGTGCAAATCGCCTGATGATTCTCCTGCAATGATAAAATATCTCATAGTGGGTATTATATCGAGTTGATGATGAGGAAGGTGCCACAAATCATGATGTAAACGCCGAGGGCGGCAAACATACCGCGGCAGGCGCGCCACATCTCTAATGTATTGAGTAGGAATGCCGCTCCCATATCAGGCAGTGCGGCTACAAAGAGTAGCTTGATAACCAAGCTGTTATGCGACATTACTGTAAGTAGTTCTCCGATAGTAAGGTTGCCCGTGTAGCTGCTTATTAAAAATAAATAGCCGAAAAGCAGTGGCATTATTAAACCGATGATGATGCCGAATAATATTTTGTCTAATTTGGTTTTCATTATCTTGTAACTGTTTCGTTGTAAACGCGATTATGATTTTGTTTAACCTCGGGTGCAAGCGGTGTACGGGTAGCTATCGATGTACATGTTGAGAGGTGGGGGCGTTGTAGTCGAAAAACTTGCGTCGATTACGTAGCTATCGATGTACATGTTGAGAGGTGGGGTGTCCGTTAGTGGCTTGTGGTGTGTGAAGTTATTTGCTTTCGAAACGCCTGCAATAGTCCATAGCGCGGTAAGCGGTGAGGTCGAAAGTGGTAGGTACGATGCTGATGTAGCCCGCTTCCAGAGCTATTTGGTCGAGGTTGAGGTCGTCGCTCTTCTCGAAATTGAAGTCCCCCGTCATCCAATAGTATTTATTAGGGCGCGGGGCTTCTGCCGGGATGAAGTCATCGCCCCAACGGCCTTCGGCTTGGCGGCACACTTTGATGCCTTTGATAACCGGTATTGCCGGGGCGTTTACGTTAAGGCACACGTCTTTAGGGAGCCCGTTGTCGATGACGTCCTTAAGTATTTTTTCGAAAAACGGTAAACAAGGGCTGAAGTCGGCATTGAGAGAGTGGTTGCAGAGCGAGAATCCGATAGAGGGGATGCCGTGCAGACAGCCTTCGATGGCTGCGCCCATAGTGCCGGAATAGATTACGTTGATGCTGGCGTTTGAACCGTGATTGATACCGGATAAGATGAGTTGCGGGCGCTCCGGCATCAGTTGTGTTATGGCGAGTTTAACGCAGTCGGTAGGGGTGCCACTGCAAGAGAACCATTGTATGTCGTCTTCACTATGGTGGTTGATGGCGTAAACAGGTTGCTCTATGGTAAGTGCACTCGATTGAGCCGAGCGCGGACCGTTCGGGGCTACTACGGTCACTCTGCCGTATTTTTTTGCAAGAAGTGCCAATTCGTGTATACCCCCGGCTTGTATGCCGTCGTCGTTAGTGATTAGTATCAGCGGTTTATTCATATTATTTTTTTGTTATCGTAATTTTTGTAAGGAATAAAAACAGGGCAGAGCCGAAGACAAAATATAGCAGGTCACGGCTGTCGATGACGCCCCTTGAGATGGAGAGGCAGTGCTGGCGGATGCCTATATTTTTTAGAATATAAGCGGTGTTGCCGGAGAATAACGAACCCAAGAGTTCGAATCCGTAGAATAATACGAAGCATATCAGGGCGGAGATGATAAAGGCTACTATCTGGTTTTTACTAAGTGAAGAGCCGAAAAGCCCGATACACACATACACCATTGCCAGGAATACGAGCCCCAACCAAGAGCCCCAAAAAGCACCCATATCTATATTCCCCATGGGGTCGGAAATAAAATAAACGCTTAACGCCCAAATTAAAGTAGGTAGTAAAGCAATGATTACCAATAGCCAACCGGCTAATGCTTTACCGCAGATGATTTTCCACAGCGAGATAGGGCGTGTAAGTAGCAGCTCCATGGTGCCACTTTGCTTCTCTTCGGCAAACATCTTCATCGTCACTGCAGGACAAAGAAATAGGTATAGCCATGGCGCTAAAGTAAAGAGCCCGCCTACATTGGCATAGCCCATATCGACAATATTATAGTTGCCGGGAAATACCCATAATAGCAGTGATGTTGATAACAGAAATATAATTATTACTATATATCCCGCTGCGCTGCTGAAGAAAGAGTTTAACTCCTTTATTGTAATATTCCACATAATTTTATTTTTCTATTCCTTCAAAAAAATATAATAGGGTGAAAGTCATCTGTTTCAGTTTGTAATAAAAACAAATTCCTCACATTACAAAGGTACTAATTATTAGTGAAACTGCAAAATGAGCGTTGGCGTTTAAATATAAATCTTTTTTTGAAAATATATAATGCAAGTGAGATTTTTTTTCTCTAACGATTTGTATGTTGAATAATTGTTGTATCTTTGTGTTTGATATACAGCGATTAGTATTATTATACTATGTGTAGAAATGTTTAGCGTTTGAATTTTGAAGAGGTTTACATTTATAATAATAGCTGCGTTATTGATTTCGGTGTTGTATCCGTCGGAATTATCCGCTCAGTTTAAAAATGATGAGTGGGTGGGGCGTAATGCCTATTCCGATTACGATACAAAGCATAAAGAGCGCATTCCGCCGCAATATTTGATAAAGGCGAATTTCATTGCCGGCTATATTCTCCCACTCACTACCAATCTTAAGAATACAGCACAGCCTCCCGTTCTCGGTGGTGAGTTGTGCCTCGAATTTCCTTCATGGGGCGTTTATCCTTGGCAGCAGTACCTTGGCGACCCTTCTGTGGGTGTGGCTGTGTCGGCTCTTGACCTTGGTAACCGTGATATTCTCGGGCAGATGATTGCCACTTACCCTTATGTGCTTATCAATTGTGCGAAAGGTAAATATGTGCAGCTACAATACAAACTCGGTGTGGGGCTTGCTTTTATGACTCGTACTTGGAACGATTGCGACACTCTGCACGGGATGGATGTGCCGGAGGCTAATTCCGCTATCGGCTCTATTGTCAATGCCTATATCACTACGGGGTTGTCGCTCTCTTTTACTCTGCCTTCCGACGTTCGTATACATCTCGATGCCGGATATATACATGCCAGTAACGGCACAATACTTCAGCCGAATGGCGGTGTCAATATGCTCTATGGCAGTCTCGGTGCATCGTATACTATCTCGCCACAGCAGCAACAACGCCCATGGCGGCGCCGTATGCCTGACTTCCCTTACGAGTGGGTGTTGAATATCACAGCTTCTGCCGGCTCTCGCGAGCTCTACTATCGCGACAATCGCAGTTACCTTATCGGCTCAATGCATCTCGGTGCCCTCTATACCGCTTGCAATTGGTACGGTGTGGGACTTGGCGTGGATGCTTTTTACGATGGTGTGTTTAATACTCAGGGCTTTACACAAGATATGACGATGGCTGAATTCGACTCGCAAACCCGCTATACCAAGTTCAACAGGTACCTTATCAAGGAGGATAATATTGCAAATAAATTCCGTGTGGGTGTGGCTGTTAATAATGAGTTCCGCATCGGGCGTGTGGCATTGCTCTTCGATTGGGGCGTGTATGTCTACGACCCTATCCGTAATGCTTATAGCCACGAGCACCCGAAATATGGCACGCATCGCCCTATGTTCTATACCTATGATATTGATAAGGAGGATGGATGGAATTATTTCCGCCTTGGCATAAGGGCGCGGGTGTGGGACAATCTGTACCTGCAGGCGGCGGTGAAGACGCACCTTCAAAAGGCGGAGATGCTCGAGTTCGGCATTGGTTATCAGCTCCCATTCTCTCGCCGTGCCGACCACGTCATCAACGGTAATATGAGCCGCTATTACTTCTTACATCAGTAGCTTTTTCGCAAGATTCTTTTTACAGATATAATATCGATAACCCATCATATAATATAGATAAACATTGTTTTTTCTTAATTATATGATGGGTTGTGTGATTTATGGTATTTAAGAATTCAGGTGACTATTCTCGCGGTTATTCGTTTTATTTTATTGTAGAGAGTTGAGTTATAAATCTGTCTTTAAATATGTTTTGTTCTGATTGAGGTAAGTTGATTTTGTTTGCCAACATTTTCCACTTGGATACTCCGTTTAGAACCTCTTCGATAATTTGTTTTGCGGTGTTGTGGTTTAACATGTACTCTTCGCATGAGTCCAATAGTATTTTCAAGTCGGAAGCTGCAGTGTATGAATTAATAAGCAGGCTTTGTTCTTTAGATAATGAAGGGTTTATGTCGAAAGCGGGAGATAGAGTCCATCCTTTTGATGTTAGGATAAACCCATGGTTACGGAAGTGATCGTCGCTATTCCCAATAGATATATAAAAAGCAACTCTACGGTATAGCTCTTTGAGATTATAATCCACATTACAGCAGTTTTGGATTATGAAGTCAACAATATCAAGATAACCATTACCTGTATTGGCATTGCTTCCATCTTTAAGTCCGAGCATCGTCATAGCGGAAGCAAAATGAATTCGTTTGTTATCAGTAGTACGGTCGAATCGTTTTGATAGCAAGGTATGGTATTTATTTCCTGCTTTAATTGCTTTACTTTCAGCGCAATTTATGCCTGATTCGATAGCCAGCAGATGAGCGAGATGTTCCCAAAGCCCAACATCATAAAGGTCGTTACGAGAAGGAAATTTAGCAATATATAGTTTGTTTTCGTCTATTACAGTTGCTTTGGGTCTAGCCCCACCCAAAGAAGTACCGGGGTGAATTAATTGTATTAACCATTTTTTTTCAGGCAGACTATTATTTTCTTCGCACAACTCTATTTCATTACTCGCTCTTATTAGATCTTTAATATCGGCAATAGGTGGTATTTGGAGTTTGTTTGAAGTGTTGATATAGTCGCCATTGGGGTCTTCTTTGTATCTGAATCCGCCTATATGTGTATAATCGTCAATGCCGGATAAGAAGTCGTAAGATGTTAATCTTCTTACCGGGCGATTTTCTTCTATGGCAAGTATTTGTTCTCTTCGAAGTATTAAAGTTCTGCCCCATCTGTCGGGAAGTGAATCGGCAAAACAACCGAAAATATCACCGTTTTGTTGACAATATTGTATGCCCGTATAGTTGTTTATATCATTACTTAATTGGATATTTCCGTATTTTTTTAGCCACTCTTTGCTGAATTGAAAGCCGTAGCTCTCTTTGCCTCGAAGGCTGTCTATCAACAGTTCGCCGATTAATTCTTCTTTTTTTAGCCAATCAAAATCAGCGTATACGTATAATTTTTTCATTGTCCTTAGTGCATTACTATTTTTTGCCGGCGCGTTCACGATTTTTTAATTGAAGGTCTTGCAAAGATTTTCCTAATGGGTCTTCTTTGGCAATTAGTAAGATGTCGTCGTCCAGTTGTAAGGCATATAATACTCTTAGGTATATTCCGATGCTTACTGTTGGAGTGCCTTTTTCCACTCGTGAAATGGTTATTTCCGAGCATGTAGCACGTTCTGCTATTTGAGACATGCTGAGATTTCTTCTTAGGCGAGCTAATTTTATTTGTTCACCCACAATTTGTAGTTTGTCTTGTAGCTTCTTGGGGAGCCTTGTACCCATAGTGTTTTTTGACATAATTTATCTCGTAGCGTTGTTTACATAATATGTGGAGTGGTCATCTCTTCGAGCAATTGATAACCCATCATATAATATGCAAAAGTACAACTTTTTCTTAATTATATGATGGGTTATGTGATTTTTTTTTGTTTTGGCAGAGCGTTTGAGGTGTGGAGTGGTTTTTTTACGTCGGGGGGGCTTTGATTTAGGGATTGGCTGGAGATTTTGTTGAGGGCTTAGCTGGCGGTTTTGATTGAGTCTGTTTTTGTTGGTGTTTTGCAGGGGGTGTAAGGGCGAAGAATGTTGTCGATTTTGCACGTTTAAAAATTGATTTTTACGAAAAAATCGCTGTTTAAAAATTAAAATTCTATTTCGCTTTATTAACATTTGAAGTTCTATATGTGTATATTTGACATAGTTGTATTGAGTGTAAAAGGATGTCAATTAGCGGATTAACTTTACTTTTGTATCTTTTTCATTATCGAAAAATATTTAGAATAAGTTTATCGAAATTCAATAATCAATATCTCTATTACTTATGTAATATACTGTGTATTAATATAATACTCTTATTTTAGTTATTTTAATTTTAATTAACTTTAAATAAGGGGGGGGGGGTAATTTTTAATATTTGTAACTTTGCGATGCCTAAATAGGGCGTGAAATTTCAAAACAATTAAATATTTAATTATTATCATAAAACCTGGAACAAACATGGACTTATGTTTATTTAGAACAGTGTACAAGCGATTGACCTTATTAAGCTTGCTTGTTTTCACATTTAGCGCTGTAGTTACATCTCAGCGGTATGTTACCGAAGAGGTTACCGATTTTGTTGTTTCTTCCGAGGCAGCTGGTTATACGTATTATATGATTACCGCCGGAGATGCCACTCTTATGGTAGATGGCTCGGGAAATATCACTGCGGGTTCTCAAACCGACTCCACTTTCACCTATTTTTATTATGATGGTACAAGGCTCATAGCTGCTTATAACTTCACCGGTGGATCTAAGGTGGATATTACCGATAGGGTGGTGTATTCTACAAAAATGATTGGTATTGGTAATTTTGTTGTTGGTGAGTTTACCACGAGTACTAACACAAATTTATCAGCAGCATGGAATCAATGGGTAACTCTTTATGTTGGAAATAATAACATTGGATTCAAAAATGCGGCGGGAAGACAAACTACAGACTATTTAGTTTACGATACTAATTGGGATACAACTACCGGATTGGGAGACTTAGTAGGTTCACCTTCCGGTACTACCTTAAAATTCTACAAGATTACCGACCTTAACACCGATACTACTCCTACTACTCCTGCAGATGCTATCCCGGAAAGATATATCAGTTTCAGTCATAACCCGGGTCAAGCTAATACTTCCCTTAATAAGAATGGTATGCAGGATGTGCATACTCTGGAATTTACCATGTACCTCGCTCCGGGTGAGAGCCGCGAACTCGTTATGCCGGTGGGCTCCGGTTCTGCTCCTCACGCTTATTTCCGTTGGTACAATTTCGACACCGACAAGGCTTCTAATGCTATTATCACTAATCTTAACCATACCACAGGTTATGTAAAAACCGATTGGGGTAATATCATCGCAAATAATACTACCTCTTCCAGCCCCTCTATCCAAGGTGTTACTACTTTTACTTTCGATGGCAATCCAATAAATATAGCTTGCGATGCTTCCAACTATGCCGATTTCGCTACTTTAACTCGCGATAATACAGATACTATTACCGATATTACGGAGCCGACTCTCTCTTATCGTGTAATTTATCATATACATAGTTCCGCAGAGATTGCTCCGCAACTCGCCGCCTGTACTTCTACTCCTTTTGAGGAGTATAATTTCGTGGCTCCTGCCAGTACTGATGTGATGATGACTACCGAGATGAGGTCTTATGGCGCTGCGTCAAACTATTTCTATGGTAATACTTCTTCCGATCGCGATGCAACCCCTAAGATATATAAGAGTACTACCTCCGCCATTTCCGGCTACGATGGCGGTAGTACACCTACTGTTTACTCAAATCGTATGTATCAGCTCCAATCGCCTCCTGCCAATACCACTTGGCACTACGAGCTCCGCACTTCAAATGGCAAAATCATCGCTCGTTGGAATATAACAGGTATGGCTTTAAATGCCGTAGGTCCTTATAATCGTGAAATTAATTCTACCCTCGATCAACAATATATCCTCTCTGCCGAGCAGAATTTCGATAACCTCGGCGGTACCGACTACTCTTTTGAAAATGGTAATATCTCTGATAAACCTCTTCGCTGGAGCGAGTGCTCTTACGGATTTACTTATCCTAACGGTAGCGGCTCCGCAGGTAATAATAGGGTTGTTAATGGTGGTCACTACTTTACTAACTGGGGTGAATACGCTATCGTTAAAACTACCCCTACCGGTAAATCTTGGCTTGTAAGTAACGTTAAATCACATACAAATCCGGGCACAGGCTCGTATATGTATGTCGATGCCAATGAGGCTCCGGGTGTGGTTTCCGATTTGATAGTAGATGGTAACCTCTGCCCGGGTAGTGAAATAATCGTTTCCGCTTGGGTGGTGAGCCATACCACTTCAGGTACACAACCAAACCTCAACTTCATCCTTATGGGTGTAAATGCCAATGGTACTGAAGATAGAATCCAAGCTTACACCACAGGTAGAGGTACTCTCGCTCAAGCAGGTACTTGGTACAATATCCTCTTTAAGGTTACTCTCGGCGCTAAACGCTATTCTCAATATCGTGTGAAAATAGAGAATAATAACAACTCCGCTGCAGGTAACGACTTCGGTATCGATGATATCAAGATTTATACTTCTAAAAATCCGCTTACCGCTGTCGAAGCTCTCTCCGCTTGCGAAATAAAAACACAACAAGAACTGCTCGATGTTGAGCAAGGCAAGGGTGCCAGAACGGTTATCCTCCGCGTCGACTTCAAAAACTCTGCATTCGGTGCCGATGGAAGTGGTAATGTCAATATGAAATACGCTTGGATAGACGATACCGAATTCAACCCTAATTTCACTACCTTGCCTCTCAATTATTTAGGCTCTGAACCTTATTCTATTAACGGTACCGTAGTAGGTAATGTGGGTAAACTGTCATTCCCGAAAAACATCACTATCGGACAGTTGAGAAACGCGAATGAGCCGATATACAGCTCTCTTGCCGACTATTTTGCTAACGCCACCATTGCCGATGGTACCTACTTCTTCATCGAAGAGGAGGGTAAATATCAGATGAATGGGTCAACAAATTTAGAGACTCGTACCGAACCGGTGCTCTATATTGTTCATAAAGATACTTGCTTTAAACGCTATCACGAATACTCCTGTATGCTCACTACTTCGAATGAGTTTACAAATGATTGCGGTGGTTTCTTTACCACTAAAATTCAAAACTGCAAGCAACTGCTTATTGACGACGAACCTCAAGAGGTGACAAACCTTAGATTTAAAACCCTCTCCGGTGAGAAGGATTATAAATTATCGGTACAAGTATATTATAATGATGCTGCTGATAAAGGCAAAGTAAAAGCGGCGGCTCCGATGTGCGACTGGATCTGTGGTGTTGACGACCGCTTTATTGAGGCGTCTCTTACACGCGCTTTCGTTAAATTCCGCAGTGAATATCCGACTGCTACTTCCCTTGATCAACCGGTTACAGGCGTATTCACACAAGGTTGTAAAGATAGTCTCATGGCTTACGCCGATAAAATACAACTCTACAAACGCTCCGTTATCGCAAACGTGCCGGGTGATGGTACAACAGTTCAATACGTAGCTTATGCCATTGCCGGCAGTTGCGACGACCATACTATCGCTGTCTGCCCTAACCCGCTCCGCGTGCGCCTCCGTAGTGATGTGCGCTTCTCTCTCGGTAAACGTGATTATAACTCAATGCCGGAAGATATACAAGGTGCACCTGCCGTAATACGTATAGCTGAGAGCATTGTAAATGAGCCTAATAGCCAGTTTACTATGATGATAAATTACGTAAAAGGCTCCCCTGTAGTAGAGGGTAAGATGTATCTCTATCGCACTACCGACACCATCGCTCAAAAGCAACTCGGTTTACATACTTATAATTTTACTCCTAATATCGCAGAGAATAATACACATACTTATACTCGTGTTGACAACGACCTCAAAATGCTTCCGGGCCACGAATACAAATTCTCCGCACGCTTCGAAGATACTCCGTTCGATACCGCTTACGGTTGCTTTATCGTGAAGGTTGTACCGGACATCGTAATCTTCAATCCGGAGAATGAGAACAGCAATTGGCATAACGATGATTTCTGGAAAGATACTGCCGATAAAGAGGCTTTCATCCCGGTAGCAGGCACAAAAGTAATACTCCCTGCCGGAAATACTATCCTCGAAGATTACGACGTGAACTCTTTCGCAGATGTTCCGGGTGTTACTTATCATCTCAACTATAACTACGGCGTTGTCGCCAACACTTGCGGCTCGGTTTACTTCCCTGCCGGTGCTGCAATGTACGGTCAGAAATTCTTAACTTACGACACCGCATACGTGGATATGCCTGTTACTTCCGAAAATTACAGCTTGATGGGACTTCCTCTTCAAGAGGTGTACAGTGGCGACATCTTTATGCCTCTCGCAGGTGATAAGAAGGGCAATGAATTCTTGTTCAACCCTGCTAAGTGCGACAACCGTATCGCTAACCGTATGTTCCAGAAGGTGTATAACTCCACTACTACTTACCATTATTATATCAAAGGTCAGAATTATGACTCGGTAAGTACCGCCATCGCCGGCTGGGGTAACCCTTCTCACGACCTTACGAAGGTGTATAAGAATACCGCTATCGCCGTAAAAGCTCAAGCCGGCAACGTGCAAGACTTCATACAACTGCCTAAGAGAGATAATGTATATTACTACTATGCAATACGCTCTTCCGACGGCACAGAATATCAAGTGCCGGAAAAATATGGTAAAGGCGTTGTAAATCGTAGTGCCGATTATGCTAAATTGCTCTTTGACAAGAACGCAAATCCGTTTACTCTCACTTATGAGAATGTAGTGGAAGACTACTGGTTCCTTGTAGTAAACCCATTTATGGGTAACCTCTCCGTATCTCAATTCATGAGTGCTAATACCGATTTGACCGACGGTTTCTATTACGACTATACCGACGGTAAGATGACTGCCGTGCCGGTAGAAGAAGGTACCGTTATCAAGCCTGCAGGTGCATTCTTTGTGCACACAAAAGCTCCGGCTGCACAACTCACGCTCACCTTTAATTCCTACATGGCGGATGCTACTTTAATTAAGAAATCGGCAGCACCTGCCGTAAAAGGCGATAGACAGATGTTAACCATTACGGCTACAAGCGGTGGCTACAGCAGTAAAGCTACTCTCGAAGAAGATAGTTATTGCCATAACGATTATAATGCCCGTGAGGATGCCGACATGCTCCTCTTTGATGCAGGGCTTACTCCTTTCGGCGTCTATACCCGCTATAACGATAAAGCCCTCATGGTTAATGCCGTCAATACAATTAATATGATTCCAATGTCGGTGTCATTTGTAGATACGGTAGTCGACATCAACATCCGCTTTACCGGAGTCGACAATTTCGACAATACCCTCTATCTGTATGATAAGCTCACCGATCAATATACCGAAATCACCGAAGGAATGGCAATCGGATGGAGCGGACTCGAAAGCGATGCCGATAGATATTATATCAATATCGACCGCTCGGAAATCATTACTTCCGATGAGGAAAATTATAGCAACGACGACTGCATCATTACCGTCGATGGTAATAAAGTAACGGTGATAAGCGGTGCAAATATCAAGTCTGTGAAAGCTTATGATATCGCAGGTAAACTCATTGCAGTGGAGCCTATCATCACAGCAGCCGATTGTACATTTACACTCCCTGCCGGTGTGTATGTAGTAGAGGTAGAGACTGAGAACAAAGTGTCAAACAATAAAGTAATTATTAAATAAAATCATGAAAAACAATAATATATTATTAAGCGCAATCTTATTATTATTGAGTGGAGTTGTAGTGCTTGTAATGTCATGCGGAATAAAATCAGACGACAAAGTATATTCCGAGACGCAGCAAATAAGTTTTAGAAAAGGTAAAACATATCATAAAGCAGCTACACATAAAGAGAATGTCAGCGACTTCGCTCAACTACAGAGTAAAGGTGCTATCGGTACCGGAAAAACAAGCCATGCCGGAAGCACTACTTTCAGAGTACCGACTCTCAAACGTGAGGGCGGCTATAGAGGCAGTTATTTACAGACACAACATGTATCGGCACCGGTAAGTGGAGGAGTGGCTATGGCAACTCAGAGCGTTTCTTTTTATGGTCACACATCTTCCACCGCATCATCGGGCGATACTTACGCGGCTCTAACCCCGGTATCCGGTGGAAGTGCAAGGATAAATCCCGTTAGTGTAGGGCAGATGTTTTATGCACCTCAAGCCACTAATAACGGGGCATTTACAGGCGTCAATCGTGCTTATACCTCCACAATGGTAGAAATAGGCGCACCTATCAGTGCCCTTAGCGCAGCTACTTTTACCGGAGCACACACGCATGTCGACCTCGATGGTGACGGCTATTGCGACCTCGGCGACGGCTTCTATCTCGATTACCGCCCGGGCGATGGTACCGGTGAGTGGGTAGAGGTTTGGGTGCCTCTCGGTGATGAAACCCCACTGCTCGTGATGTGTCTGCTCTCTCTGGTTATTGCATATTTCAAATTCCGAAAATAATTATTTTTTTAGTAGAGTAATTCACATTTTATTAAACCACAACTTTGCGTGATGTAAAGTTGTGTTTTTTCTGTTTTTTTTAGATAATATTTCATGCATTATCTATCGCGATATGTTAATTTTTCTACTGTTTAGGCAGGTATTTTATTTTTTTGTGATGGTTTGTATTTGTAAAATGATGATTATTAGATGATTGCGCTGTTTTGTATTATTTAAAATATTTTAACACCAAATGGGGGGAGACTGTCCGAAAACTATAACCACATAGGCTAAGCCGTTGGTCAGTCGTG
>SAMEA3663257__coassemble_454_pt1 | contig 30777 bp, 24 predicted proteins | sample SAMEA3663257__metabat2_low_PE_016 | metagenome-assembled genome bin SAMEA3663257 (sample SAMEA3663257) | pig gut metagenome | biome: pig gut; feature: pig-associated habitat; material: faeces | place: China | collected 2013 | reverse complement strand
TTTGAATCACAGGCACAAGCACACAATTTCGTCAACAATAACAATCAAAAAAAATAGAGCATCCAATAATCTATTCATTTGGTAATTAATTACAACATCGCGATAAAAAATAAATCTGCAACACAAAAAGCGTTGCAGATTTACCACCCAAAAAAATATAGTTATGAAATATCTACATCAATATCTAAATAATACGAAGAGCGACCTCGAGCATATTAGTAAATGCGGTTCTTCTCTGCTCGGAAGAGGTAGCTTCACCGGTAAAAATACAATCGCTGACAGTACAAATAGTTAATGCTCTTTTTCCGGAGCGAGCAGCATTCATATAAAGCGCTGAAGCCTCCATTTCAACAGCGAGCACTCCCATTTTCTGCCATTTTTTTGCAGAAGAAGCATCCTCATAAAAAGTATCACTCGAGAGGATATTACCCACTTTATAATTTATATTAAGTTGTTGAGCAACATCAACAGCTTTTTTCACGAGGTCGAAATCTGCAATTGGAGCAAAAGTACCGGGCAATTCGAATTGATGGGCATAATTGCTATTAGTACAAGCACCCATAGCGATAACGATATCACCGATATGGAGAGAAGTATCGTAAGCGCCGGCAGAACCGACACGAATAATTGTATCCACATCATAGAAATTAAACAATTCGTAGGAGTAGATACCAATAGAAGGGATGCCCATACCATGCCCCATAATAGATACTTTTTTATCATTATAGGTACCGGTAAAGCCGAGCATACCGCGCACATTATTAAATTGAACAGGAGCCTCTAAATATTTCTCCGCCATAAATTTAGCACGGAGAGGGTCACCTGCCATAAGTACCGTTTTGGCTATTTCGCCATACTTTGCCTCAATATGAGGAGTAGGAGTTTGATTTTCCATAGATTAAAATTTTTAATTCACATCAAAGGTACAAATAATAAATTACACAGCCAAATTAAATTAAAGGAAATAATTTACCTACTCTCAACAAGCAAGTGCAAAATTAGCGACAAAAATTGATCAAACCTATATAGGAAAGAAAATTAAGTTTTTCTCTTGGTCTTACATTATTACGGTGTTATACACTAACTTAAAGTATGGATTAACTTGACTAAAAACGGCTCCTTTAGAATTAATTTAATTAATGTGTCAGTATATCACATATTACCCTTTAAGGTAAAAGCAATAAATATCGGCAAAATGTATCACTTCGTTTGTGAATTAATAGGTTCAAAATGGACACAGATATAACTATTATTTCCAAATCTCTCTTTATATTTTTTTTCTAGAACAGATACGATATCGTGAGCTTCTGTAAGAGTCATATTGCCATCCAGCATAACATGAATATCAATAGCGATATGATTTCCGATTTTACGAGTGCGAAGATGGTGTGGGGATTTTACGCTATCACAAGAAAGGGCAATCTCGACTATTTCGTTTTCCACTTCGGGGCTAAGTGATTTTTCCATAAGTTCGTCAATACAAGGTTTGACAAGTTGCACGGAAACCCTTATAATAAATATACTGACAACAACAGCTGCAACAGGATCGAGAACACGCCAATTATCGCCCAAAACAAGAGCTCCACCGATACCCAAAGCCACACCTATAGAAGAGAGAGCATCGCTACGATGATGCCAAGCATTAGCCACTACACTCTGTGAATTAAGGTTTTTACCTTTATAAACAGTATATTGATAGACTAATTCTTTAAACAGGATAGAAACTAAAGCAGCAATTAAAGCAAGTAAAGAAGGATCGGGAAGTTGCTCTCCTTTAAAGAAAGCATAAATCATAGAAGCGCCATTATAAAAGATACCGAAGCCTACAACTAAAAGGACAAGACCGATTATAGCAGTAGCCAATGTCTCGTACTTACCATGACCATAATGATGATCTTTATCTTCCGGTTTGGAAGAGACTTTAACAAAAAGGACTACGATTATATCAGTAACAAAATCGGATAGAGAATGAATAGCATCCGCCATCATAGCGGCACTATGCCCTACAATACCGGCAACGAATTTAAATACAAGAAGAATAAAATTGACCAGACTACCGACAAGAGTAACTTTATAAATCTCTTTATTTCTTTGTTTTTCTTCCATAATAAAAATAATTTATCCCGCAAATGTAATACAATAATTTGACATACACAAAATCATCTAATTAAATAAATTAAAAATATACAATCATATCTTCTCAATCATCACATTGTAATTGACCACAAATATGATGTTTTTAAATCAAAATAATTAACAGACACATATAAAAAAGGTATAAAAAAAGCAGAAGTCTTGCTCACGCAAGACTTCAGCCCACATTATCTATAATCTATAATCTATAAAAAAACCTCCATATTTATTAAAATTGCATTTCGAGTTACCTCTATTTTGCGGTGCAAAGGTAGGGGTTTCTAAGATACCCACCAAACAAAACACCACCATTAACTATCATTTAACATAATTTTCATTTAAAATAAAGGCATAGCAAAACGATTATTTAATGTAATTAATGTACAATCAACAAATTACAACATCACACAGATTAACAAAAGCCATCTATAAGCCCGCAATAAAATATGCTACATAACATTTTCAAGAGAATACAATAACATATTTTACAATATCAATCAATCAAGTAACATAAATATTTTACTACCAACTAAATCAGGAATACACAAATAATCATCAAAAAATGAAATTTGAGCGGGACCTTGCATTGTAAAGTCGGTATTAAGAGTAATTATTTGGTCCGGTTTACCCAGATTAATTTTACCAACAGTACCATTATTCCAATCGCTGAAATATAGCCAACCATTCTTTATTGCGAGACCATCGTACTGACCGGAGCGCGAAATGAACGGTATCGGTACAGGATTATTAAAATCTTCTACTACGTAAATAACATTTTCTTGAGAAGAAGTGCCGGACGGATTATAACTTGCTATGAACAATTTACCATCGGAGAAAGCCAAGCCATTAGGGCCAGGCACGGAAAAATATATTTGAACACCACTAATTGCAGGAGACCCATCTTCATTAAGCACTAAAGCTAAAATATGATTGGAGTTGGTAACTGAAATAAGCAAAACATCATTAATAACAAGAAGATGATTTACAAAAACATCTTTACTAGCAAGAGGAATTGTAATCGGTTTTTTATTATCGGCAGTAAGATTTATAGCATGGATACGATTTACATCAGCCACATAAAGGAAATTACCGGCACGAGCCATACCCTTAGGGGCATACAAGCCACAATCGGGACCAATTAAAGTATCCATTTTTTCACCATCATACTGCAATATATAACCACCGGAAACGCTATCCTGAATTGGGGAAAGTACATCGGAACCAAAATTGGATATATACATAACATCGTCGTAAACATAGACAGCCTCGCAAAAACGAAGTCCATCTTCAAGTACTTGAACCTTTGATTTACAAGCAGTAAACAAGGATATTGAAATAAGCATTACAGAACAAAATGCAAGAGAAAAAAATTTTTTCATACCATTATAATATTTCTGAAATCGAACGCAAAAGTAATATTTTTTTCGTAAATTCGCAATCAATTACAATCACAAAATAACCAAGAGAAAAGACGATGGAAAACATAATCGACATTAACGAGGCCCTTAATTTTTTTAAACTAACTATCAATGATTTAGTAAAGACGATATCGGTAGCAATGAACCGACAAGCCACATATGCCGATATCTATATAGAATATACGACATCGAATGCCATCACGTTTAAAGAAGATAAAATAGACTATGCTTACGAAGATATAGATTCGGGAGCCGGGATACGAGTGGTATCAGAAGAGCGTTCGGGATACGCATTTACGGAGATAATCACGCCACAAGACTTAATGAAAGCAGCCGGATTTGCAAACAAAATATCTACCGGAAGTTGCGACTATACACCAATAAACATCAATTATCTCGATATTAAAGAGAATAAATATCCGATTATAAAAAGATGGGACGACTATACTACGAGTGATAAGAACGTATACTTACAGAGATTGAACGACCGAATCAAAGAGTTAGATAGTGATATCAGCAACGTAAATATCAACTTCTACAACGAAACGAAGAAAATATTATTCTTCAATTCGAACGGAGATATCTATACAGACATAAGGCCAACAGCCAATTTATCGGCATCATGCATAATACACAAAGGCGGAAAGACCGGCAACGCCAATGTATCGCGTTCATTCTTAAAAGGATATGAATTTTTCAACGATGAGATAATAGAAGAGATGGCACAAGAGATAGTAAGAAACGTTCGGCTGAATTTAATATCCACGAAACCACAAGGAGGCAAAATGCCTGTAGTAATGGGTAACGGAGAGAGCGGCATTCTGCTACACGAAGCCATCGGGCACACCTTTGAAGCGGACTTTATACGTAAGAAGACGAGCGTATTTTGCAATCAATTAGGCAACAAGATATGCAATCCGGAAATAAACATTGTAGATGATGGAACTATACCATATAATAGGGGATCTATAAATTATGATGATGAAGGAGTAGCAAGTCAGAAGACATACTTGATTACAAGCGGAGTATTAACCGGATTTTTACACGACAGGATATCGGCAAGATATTTCGGAGTAGAGCCAACGGGAAACGGGCGCAGAGCATCATTCCGCAAAGAACCTATACCGCGAATGCGAGCTACATATATGGAGAATGGCACACATACTTTAGATGAGATGATATCAGAAGTAAAACATGGGGTGTATGTAGAATCGTACTCAAACGGAGAAGTGGAGATAGGAGCCGGAAACTTTACATTCTATGTAAAACAAGGCTATCTGATAGAACAAGGAAAGCTAACAGCACCGATAAAAGACATCAACGTAATAGGTAATGGACCGGAAGCATTAAGTAATATATCTATGGTAGGTAACGACCTCAGAATCAGCAATGCAACATGGATGTGCGGAAAAAACGGACAGAGATGCCCCGTATCGTGCGGTATGCCTTCGGTATTGGTAAACAACTTAACTGTGGGAGGTGAATAGATGAAGATAATACATACGGCAGACTGGCATATCGGGCAAAATTTCTACAATTACGACCGAATGGAAGAGCACAAATATTTTTTTGCACAACTCAATGATATTGTAAAAAAAGAGAAACCCGATGCACTATTGATAAGTGGCGATATCTACCACACATCAATACCATCCAACTCATCTACAAAACTATACACCGAAGCATTAATAGACTTACACAAAAGTTGCCCAACAATGCGAATATACGTAATTGCCGGCAATCACGATAGTTACACGCAATTAGAATCTACCCAATCGGTTTGGAAATTAGCTAATACCAAAATATCGGGAATAATTAATTTCGATGATGAAAAGAAACCGATATTAGAAGAACTGATTGATTACATACCCGGCAAAGGATATATTGCAACCATACCATATAGGTATATGCAAGATGTTAATATCTTTAAAGAAATAGGCGAAAGAATAAAAAAGATAAACAAAGCCGAAGAGCCACTATTTATGATGGGGCATTTGGCAGTAAAAAACAGTGACTTCCGCGGACATGACATTAATAATATAGGGGGAATAGATTGTGAAGATACAGAATCATTCGGCAACTACTACAGTTACATAGCATTAGGTCACATACATTATCCGCAAACGCTCTGCAACAAAGGTGGAATAATAAGATATAGCGGGAGCGCATTACATATTAATTTTGACGAAAATTATCCACATACGGTAACGGTAGTAACCTCTACATCCATCAATAAGGTGGACGAAATAAGGGAAATAAAGATAGAACAAAAAGAGAAAATGTATACACTACCGAGTAACCCGATGCCATTTGAAGAAGTAATAGAACAATTAAAAGCTTTTAATCCGGAAAAGAGTGGCTATCTTAGATTGAATATTTTAGTAAAAGACTATTTACCAAACAGTAGCCAAAACGAAATTTTCAACATCTTATCTACTAAGGAGAATTTAAAATATTGTCTTACAAAAACGACACGTGAAAATAGAGAAGACGAAGATACGAATAAAAAATATTTCAACACGGAAGAGATAAAAAACATTTCGCCATTAGAGTTGGCTAAAATATCTTACGAAGAGAAGAACGGAGCCATAATGGACGATGAGATGATAGATTTATTAGAAGAAATTATCAAAGAAACAAACGAAACGATATGATACTGAACAAACTAACAATACATAATATAGCATCGATAGAAGACGCGACAATAGACTTTAACGCAGAGCCACTATCAACTGCCTCACTATTTTTGATTTGCGGAACAACAGGCACGGGAAAATCCACCATATTGGATTGTATTGCACTATCGCTATACGGCACATCACCGCGGCTACAATCGTCGCCACAAAAATCATCCGCCGACAATGAAGACATCAAACTCTCTGACGAGCGACAATACTTAAGAAGGGGCACTAAAGAAGGCTTTTCCATTTTAGAATTTACGGGCAACGACAAAATAGAATATAGAGCTAAAATACTATTTCGATACAACAGAAACAATAATATGGACGCATCCAAGCGAACATTGGAGTATGAAAATACAATATTAAATAAGAAAGGCGAGATAGAAAAGAAGATAAAGGAAGCCATTGACATAGAATATAGCCAATTTTGCCGCACTACCCTACTTGCACAAGGAGAATTTACGAAATTTCTAAAGAGCAATGACGGCGACAAGAGTTCTATTCTTGAAAAGATTACAGGCACAGAAATATATTCGTTTTTAGGCAAAAAAATATTTGAGAGAAGTAAAGAAGCAGAATCGATATACAAGGAAGAATGTATAAAATTGGACAACATACAAACCCTCAGTGAAGAAGCAAAAAACGAATATTACTCACAAATAGAGATATTAGACAAGGAACAAAACGCAATAGAAGCACAACTGACCAATTACAGAAACATAAAACAGTGGTTTGACACAAAATCAGATATCGAAAACGACATAAAAAGCAACAGATTCAGGCTCGAAGTAGCCAATAATAAAAAAGATGAAATTTACTACGAAAGACAGAAAACATTTACCGATAAAGAGAAATACTCGAAAATTATCGACCTATACCGAAATTCAGAAAACAACAAAAAAGAGCTCACGGAATATCAAAGCAAAAGAGACGAGTATTTCCATCAATTCGTTAATTTACATTCCGACCTAAAATACTACGAAAATATTTTAAGAGAGAAACAAGAAAAAGCATCGGAACTCGCACTAAAATACGAATCGATAAAAGATAAAACGGAACTTTACGAGCAAGCACCAACAATATACGGTTGTATAGACAGAATTTTAACTTACAAAAGCGACATAATAAATAAAGACAAAGAGATAACGAATCTCGTAGAAAGACAAAAAGAAGAAGAGCCGATAAAAGCCGAAATAAACAAAAAAATTGAAGCATTAACGGCTGAGATTGAGATACAGAACTCAGAAGCACAAGAGATATTAAAAACATTAGAGAGTCTGGACTTCAACAAATTGATGGCAGATATTAACATTATCAAAGAGCAACAAAAGCAATGCACAGAAGTACTGACTATTATCAATGAATTAAACGAAGCCAAAGAGAAAGAACAAAAAAATAGAGAAATAATAGAAAAACTCAAAGAAAACTTATTGACAAAAGAGGCGGAAAACAAAAAAGAAGAGAATGAACTAAGAGAGAAAAAAGTACACTTTGAAAACATCAACAAAAGTAAGACGATATATAACGACACTGCGAAACAGATAGCATTCATACGTGCCAATCTAAGCAAAGGAGATGCATGCCCAATATGCGGACACATTATTGAAGCATTGCCATCGGAAGATAATATTAACAACTTGGCAGAAGAGATAAAAAAGGAATATGAATCTGCCAAAGAAAGATTGGAATTATTAGAGAAGAAACACACATCAACAACCATTGAAATAAACGATATAAACAAAGACATATCGCATTTAGAAAGCAACAATAAAGAAGTTGCAGAAGAAGTGACTAACCTCACCAACAAGTTAAACGCTATATTATTATATTTAGAGCTTGACCATAATCTACGGAGAGAAAATATTGTAAATACAATAAATAACAAGCTGATTTACAACGAAAATCATATAGCTACACTGATAGAAAAACAACAGCAATACGACGAGAACAACAACAATTACAAAATTACGATAAAACATAAAGAAGAGAATAATCGAATTTTGGAAACGGAAAGAGCCAAATTAGAACGAATTACGCGAGACATTATTGCAATAGAAAACAACATAGCATCGATAAAAGCAGTAAACAAGACAAAAGAAGAAGACATCAATAAAGAACTTGAGTTACTGGAAAGCATATCGATATTCAAACATTATAAAAAGGAAGAAAACCTATACACCATCAAACAAGATTTACAGCAAAAGCAAAAGGCATACAAAGCGTTAACGGCAGAAATAGACGAGATAAAAGCAGCTATTGAAGTCGACACAAAAGCAATAACCGAAGCGAAAAACTCATCACAAAAGATAGCTAATCAATTCAAAGGCAAAGAAATAGAGACTCTGACAGAGGAAAAATACACAACGAGAGCATTTAAGACGACCAATGAAATAGTTTCGGAATTATCTACCCTCTATGATGAGATAGTAAAAAACAGCGTTGACATTGGCAGAATGGAGAGTGCAATAAAGGAAGCCAACACACAGATTGATCTTTATCTTAAGCAAAACAAGGTGGATTTTAATTACATAAAAGAGCTGTATAATACAAGTGAAGAGACAATATTCAAGTATAAGACCTACGTAGAAACCATTGACAAGGAAATAGAGCAAACGGTAGCTATATTGGAAGACAGAGAAAAAACTCTTGTCAACCATTTATCACTACAAAGTGAAGAGGTACAAAAAATGGACATAGATGAGTGTAAGACAAAAATTGAGAAATTAGAAGATGAAAAGAGCGAAAAAATTACACGCAGAACGGAAATAACTACGATATTAAATAATGACAAACAGAATATAGAACAATACAAAACACAGAGAGAAATAGTAGACAAAGCCAAGACAAAATACGATATCAACAATCGATTGGAAAAAGCATTTGGAGATTCGGAAGGAAAGAAATTCAGGATGATAGCACAAAGCTATATATTAAAAGAGTTATTGTCTAAATCGAACGACTACTTATGCAAGATAAGTGACAGATACAGACTCTCTTGCCAACCAAACACACTGAATATAGAAGTATCGGACGACTATATGGGAGGGAGAACACGACCTGTAAATATGATGTCGGGAGGGGAAAGTTTCATTATCTCTCTTGCACTTGCTTTAGGTTTGTCGAACCTAAATAATCGTATACAAAGCAGTAACATACTCTTTATAGATGAAGGATTTGGCACGCTGGACAGCAATACATTGGAAAATGTGATGAACACATTAGTTAAATTACACGAAATAGGAGGACAGAAGATAGGCATAATAAGCCACGTAGATACATTAAAAGAACGAATATCCACAAAGATAGAATTAACGTCAAAAGGCTCACATTCTGAGATATCCATTTATCGAAACGAATAATATTTTGTAATACGCAGTATACTAACATAACAAACGGTGTATGTCAAATAATTGACATACACCGTTTTATTATATATAGAAGATAAGATTATTCCCAACCTTTACTTAACATACGTTGATAACTCTTATAGCGCCATTTAGCATTTTCTTCGGCAGCATTGAAGAGTTCTTCAGCCTCTGCAGGGTATTGTTTCATAACAGAAGCGTAACGGACTTCACCTTTAAGGAAGTTTTTAAATTCGCTCCAATCAGGCTCTTTGCTATCGAGAGAGAATGGGTTTTTACCTTCGGCTTCGAGCATTGGGTTGTATCTCCACAAGTGCCAGTAACCGCATTTAACAGCAGCTTCTTCTTCGGCTTGAGATTTACCCATACCGGCTTTAAGGCCATGGTTGATACAAGGGGCATAAGCGATGATAAGAGAAGGACCAGGGTAAGCCTCAGCCTCACGCATAGCTTTAAGACATTGAGCTTGGTCGGCACCCATAGCTACTTGAGCCACATATACATAGCCGTAAGTAGTAGCAATCATACCGAGGTCTTTTTTACGAACGCGTTTACCAGCAGCGGCAAATTTAGCGATAGCACCAACAGGAGTAGCTTTAGAAGCTTGACCACCTGTATTAGAATAAACTTCAGTATCGAGCACGAGAATGTTGACATCTTTACCGGAAGCGATAACGTGGTCGAGACCGCCGTAACCGATATCGTAAGAAGCACCATCACCACCGATAATCCATTGAGAACGTTTAACGAGATAGTGACCGAACTCTGTAATTTGTTTACAGATATCGCAATTGCACTCTTTTACTTTAGGGAGGATAGCGTCTGCCAATCTACGAGATTCAGCAGCATCATCTTTTTTCTCGATCCATTCAGCGAAGAGTTGTTTCAACTCGTCGGAGCAGCAAGAGCAAGATTGACCTTTGGTCATCAATTCTACGAGGCGATTACGCATTTTTTCGTTAGCGATAGTCATACCGAGACCGAATTCGCAGAAATCTTCGAAGAGAGAGTTAGCCCAAGCAGGACCTTGACCTTTTTCGTTAACGGTGTAAGGAGTAGAAGGCACAGAACCTGAATAGATAGAAGAGCAACCCGTAGCGTTTGAAACCATTTGGCGATCGCCGAACAATTGAGTAATCAATTTAACGTAAGGAGTTTCGCCACAACCGGAGCAAGCGCCGGAAAATTCGAAGAGAGGAGTAGCGAATTGAGAGTTCTTAACGTTGGCTTTCACATCGATAAGGTCTTGTTTAGACTTAACGTTTTTAACGAGATAATCCCAATTAGCAGCCTCGTCGAGTTCTTCTTCGATATGCACCATTTTAAGGGCAGGACCACCTGCTTTAGGGTTACCCGGGCAAACATCGGCACAGTTACCACAACCGAGGCAGTCGAGTACACCTACTTGCATACGGAAGTGCATACCTTTAAGGGCAGCAGGAGCTTTTATTTCGAGAGTATCGGCATTAAGGCCTGCTTTTTCTTCGTCAGTCATAACGAACGGACGGATACAAGCGTGAGGGCAAACGTAAGCACACTTGTTACATTGTATACAGTTTTCGGCATTCCAAGTAGGGACGAAAGCAGCCACACCGCGTTTTTCGTATTTAGCGGTACCCGGTTGCCAAGTACCATCTTCGATACCTTTGAAAGCAGAAACTTTAAGGAGGTCGCCATCTTGAGCGTTGATAGGGCGAACCACTTCGTTGATAAATGCAGGGTCGCTATTAGCAACTACATCATCATCAGTAAGATTTGCCCAAGCAGGGTCGATAGCAAGAGTATGATACTCATTACCGCGATCAACGGCAGCATAGTTTTTATTAACAACATCTTCGCCTTTCTTACCGTAAGATTTCATGATAAATTTCTTCATTTGTTCAACGGCAAGGTCAACAGGAATGACGTTAGTAATACGGAAGAAAGCAGATTGAAGAATTGTATTAGTACGGTTACCAAGGCCGATTTCTTGAGCTATTTGAGTAGCATTGATATAATAAACAGTGATATTATTTTGAGCGAAATATCTCTTAACTCTGTTAGGTAAATTTTCGATAAGGCCCTTTTCGTCCCACACGGTATTCAAGAGGAAAGTACCGTTTTTACGCAAACCGCGAGTAACATCGTACATTCTGAGGTAAGCTTGAACGTGGCAAGCGACGAAGTTAGGAGTATTAACGAGATAAGTAGAGCGGATAGGGGAATCACCGAAGCGGAGGTGAGAGCAAGTGAAACCGCCAGACTTTTTAGAGTCGTAAGAGAAGTAAGCTTGGCAGTGTTTATCTGTATTATCACCGATAATTTTTACGGAGTTTTTATTTGCGCCTACAGTACCATCGGCACCGAGACCATAGAATTTGGCTTCGAACATACCTTCGCCACCGAGAGCAATTTCTTCACGTTTAGGGAGAGAAGTGAAAGTAACATCATCTTCGATACCGATAGTGAACATATTTTTAGGGGTAGGCAAAGCAAGGTTTTCGTAAACTGACAATATTTGAGCAGGTGTAGTATCTTTAGAGCCGAGACCGTAGCGACCGCCTACAACGATAGGGGCATTATCTTTACCGTAAAGGATGTCTTTAACGTCGAGATAAAGAGGTTCGCCATTAGCGCCAGGTTCTTTAGTACGGTCGAGAACCGCGATACGTTTAGTAGTTTCAGGCAGAGCAGCCAAGAAATGTTTTGCAGAGAAAGGACGATAGAGGTGAACTGCGATAAGACCAACTTTTTCACCTTTTGCCATAAGGTAATCTACTGTTTCGCGAATAGCTTCGGTAACAGAACCCATAGCAACGATTACGCGTTCGGCATCTTTAGCGCCGTAGTAATCGAAGAGATGATAAGAACGACCTGTAATTTCTGAGATTTTACCCATGTAGTATTCAACAACCTCAGGTACATTCTCATAATAAGTATTGCAAGCTTCGCGATGTTGGAAGAAGTGGTCAGGGTTTTCTGCCATACCGCGAGAAACAGGATGCTCAGGGGTGAGGGCACGGCTACGGAATTCAGCGAGAGCTTTTTGATCGATAAGGTCGGCTAAATCCTCATTTTCGAGCATTTCAATTTTTTGTATTTCGTGAGAAGTACGGAAACCATCGAAGAAGTTAATGAAAGGTACTCTACTCTTGATAGTAGACAAGTGCGCAACCCCGGCAAGGTCCATAACCTCTTGAACGGAGCCTTCGGCAAGCATAGCGAAGCCTGTTTGACGGCAAGCCATAACATCTTGATGGTCACCAAAAATACAAAGGGCGTGACTAGCTAAAGTACGAGCAGAAACATGAAAAACGCAAGGTAATAATTCACCTGCAATTTTATACATATTTGGGATCATCAAGAGCAAGCCTTGAGAAGCTGTATATGTAGAAGTAAGAGCACCGGCTTGAAGAGAGCCGTGAACGGCACCGGCGGCACCGGCTTCTGATTGCATTTCTTGTACAAGAACAGTTTCGCCAAAAATATTTTTACGACCTGCGGCTGCCCATTCATCAACATATTCTGCCATTGTAGATGAAGGCGTAATTGGATAAATAGCTGCTACTTCTGAGAACATATACGAGATATGAGCTGCAGCTTGATTTCCATCACATGTAATAAATTTTTTCTTTCTTACCATGAGAGTTATTATTTAAATGTAATAAATTCAAGAGATAAAAATTGCACGATTACGCCGGAAGAATAGCAATATATCTACTGACTCCTATTTATAATAAACCTTATTATCAGCTAATTATTCGCGCATTTTAATCATTATAACAATCATTGCAAAGGTACAATTTTTTTTTAAAATTCTATTGTCAAAAGAAAAAAATCATTTACTTTTGCATTAAAATAAGAGTAGTATTTTTACAACTGCAATACTAATACATATGAACACTGAAACACAAAAAATTATTGACTTAATAAAGCAGGAAGTGATACCTGCTATTGGATGTACAGAACCTATTGCGGTATCGCTATGTACAGCAAAAGCGACGGAATTATTAGGGGAAAGACCGGAAAAAATAGAATTATTTCTCAGTTCCAACATAATCAAGAATGCCATGGGAGTAGGTATTCCGGGTACGGGAATGATAGGACTTCCGATTGCAGTGGCATTAGGAGCCCTTATTGGAAAGAGTGAATATCAACTGGAAGTATTAAAAGATTGCACCCCTGAAGCAGTAGAAAAAGGCAAAGCATATATAGCTGAGAATCGCATTTCCATTAATTTAAAAGAGACAAAAGAGAAATTATTTATCGAAGTGCATTGCAGTGCCGGCAATAAAACGTCGTGTGCCATCATTGCAGTCAACCACACACATTATATATATTTAGAAGAGAATGGCAAGGTACTTCTGAAAGAAGAGCTTACGAGCGACAATCACCAAGAGGATAATTGTAATGCACCGGAGCTCACCTTACGTAAAGTGTGGAATTTTGCGATGGACACAGATTTGGATGATTTAAGATTTATTTTGGAGACCAAAAAGTTGAATGATTTGGTATCGAAAGAATCTTTAAAAAATAATTTCGGTCACCAAATCGGTCGTATCATGGATAATAGTAAATTCAAGAAAAATTTCTTTGCCGACAGCACATATACACATATAGTATCAAGAACAGCAGCGGCGTGTGATGCACGTATGGCGGGATGCAGTATGGCAGTGATGAGTAATTCCGGCTCGGGCAACCAAGGTATTTCTGCCACAATGCCGGTGGTAGCATACTGCGAAGACCATAAATGCAGTGAAGAGCAACTAATAAGAGCACTTGCACTATCTCATCTGACGGTAATATATATTAAACAAAGTTTAGGACGACTGAGTGCGCTATGTGGCTGTGTAGTAGCAGCAACGGGGTCGGCATGCGGACTAACATATCTTATGGGAGGCAAATACGAGCAAGTGGAGAAAGCAGTAAAAAACATGGCAGCTACACTCACCGGAATGCTTTGTGACGGAGCTAAACCATCGTGTGCACTGAAAGTTGCCAGTGGAGTATCATCTGCAGTACTCTGCTCTATGCTTGCAATGGAAGAACAAGGAGTAACTAAAGATGAAGGCATCATCACCGATAGTGTTGATGATTCTATAAAGAACATGACGCTTATCGGTCGAGAAGGAATGATGAGTACCGACGAACTTGTGCTCCATATTATGACGCATAAATAATTGTGAAATAATAGATATATGCGTTAATTTGCTATTCAAAAGTGGAGTGAACAGATTATGAGATATACTATCGAAGAGATATGTCAGATGCCCGAGGGGCAGACATTCGACTGCAAGAGCATTCACATAGAACCGAAGGCTCTCGCCAACACCATTGTCGCTATGGCAAATGCCGATGGTGGCATGATAGCCGTAGGTATATCTGACAAGACTCGCCGTATCGAGGGTGTTGACCGTATGTGCCGTGAACTTTCCGCCATTGGCACGAAAGAACCTCAATATCATCTGGTCGCCTTCATCATGAAAGCATCTGTATGGGCTAATGAATTGGAAGAAGGACAAGAAAGGACAAGAAAAGGGCAAGAAAATATCCCCGGTAACCAGAAACAACTAGAAATTGGTCAGAAAGATAGTGACACTACCCAGAAAAACTACCCAGAAAATCAGTGCCATACAAAAAAAAATTGTAGCTTTCCTTCGTAATAACCCTAAGGCAAGCCGTAGTGAAATAACCTCTTATATTAGCAGCATTACAGAAGATGGTGTTAAATATCATCTGAAAGTGCTTCAAAATAAGGCTGTCATAAAACGTATCGGTCCTGATAAGGGAGGGTACTGGAAAGTACTCTCAGAAAACCAAGATGAGTAAAGAAGAAATAATTACCTCGCCAAAATTGACTATCTTAACTTCGAGGCAGCAAGGATGTTTCAGCCATTTGTCAATCAGTTATCTAAATGGAATAAAAAAGTAAAATATACTTTAGGTACGACTCAAAAAAAATCCAATCTTTATTTTCATAAGGATTGGATTTTAAGAAATATAATATTATTCGGAAAATTATTTCACAGCTTTAAAGCTCATATCGAGGCTTTTAACAGAATGAGTAAGAGCACCTACCGACACGAAATCCACACCGCATTCGGCGTAAGAGCGGATAGTATCGTAAGTAATGCCACCCGAAGATTCGGTTTCGTATTTACCGCCAATCATTTCAACGGCTTTACGAGTATCTTCCACGCTGAAGTTATCGAGCATAATACGGTCTACCCCACCCGTTTCCATCACTTGATTAATTTCATCAAAAGAGCGGACCTCAATTTCTATTTTTAAAGATTTACCGATAGAATTCAAATAATCGTGAGTACGATGAATAGCATTGGCAATACCGCCGGCAAAATCGACATGGTTATCTTTCAAAAGAATCATATCGAACAATCCGAAGCGGTGGTTACAACCACCACCAATTTTAACAGCCTCCTTCTCGAGCATACGAAGACCCGGAGTAGTTTTACGGGTATCGAGAACGCGAGTATGAGTGCCTTTCAACAATTCGACATAACTAGCTGTACGCGTGGCAATACCACTCATACGTTGCATAATATTAAGCATCAAACGCTCGGTTTGCAATAAGGAGCGCACACTACCCTCGACCACGAAAGCAATGTCACCTTTTTTAACAGCGTCACCATCTTTAAGGAATTGAGTCATTTTCAAGTCTTTATCAAAGATATTGAAAATACGTTTAGCTACCTCAACACCAGCCAAGATTCCATCTTCTTTAATAATCAATTGTTGCTTACCAATAGCATCGGCAGGAATAGAAGAGAGGGTTGTATGGTCTCCATCTCCGATATCTTCGGCAAACCACAATTTTATCATTTCATCTAAGTTGTAGTTCATTATATTTGATTTAAATAATTATTATTCAACAAGTAAACGCAAAAAATGCATTTTATTAATCAAATGCAAAATTACGAAATATTTATGGATAACGCAAATAAAAAAACGACATCTCGAATGCACGTTGAAGAATAATTAGTATATTTGCACGTCAAACTAATAACTAAAAGGAAATATGAATACATTAAAGAATTTTAACCTTACATTAATCAATGGATTAATCATTGTAGTAGCGCTCTGTTTTGCATCATGCAGCACGACTACGGAAAAGGAGTTAACCACTGAGCAACAAGCGGAAATAGTGTTGAATAACATTCATTCACGCAAGAGTGTGCGACATTTTACCGACGAAAAAGTAAGTAAAGAGCAACTGATAACACTTGCAAAAGCTGCTATGGCGGCACCAACAGCACGTAATTCACAACCATGGCAGATTATAGCCATTGACGATAGAGCGGTATTGGATTCGCTTTGTGAAGTATTACCTTACGCCAAAATGCTCAAGCAAGCACCTGCGGCTATGCTGGTATGCGGAGATATGACAAAAGCGATAGAAGGGGAAGGACGCCAATTCTGGATACAAGATTGCTCAGCAGCGACAGAAAATCTGTTATTAGCAGCCGAAGGAATGGGACTTGGTGCGGTATGGACAGCAGTTTATCCTGACAACGAACGCCTTGAAGGAGTATATAAAGTGCTTAATTTGCCATCATATATAATTCCGCTCAACGTCATTCCTATCGGTTACCCAACAGGAGAAGATATGCCCAAAATAAAATGGAACGAAGAGAGTTTTCATTATAATGGTTGGGAATAAATATACTTATCAGTAGAAATTATTAACGGCACATAGACATAAAGAAAAAGAAATAACATACATTATAAGTAATTTCGGAGATGATAAAAGAGAAAATACTATTCATTTGTTTAGGCAACATCTGCCGTTCTCCTATGGCAGAAACTATAATTAATAAAAAACTCGAAGAGAGAAATTTATCTGACGTAATTGAAGTAGACTCTGCGGGACTGGACAATTATCATGAAGGGGAGAAAGCAGATAGGCGAATGCGGTCACATGCTTGCTTTAGGGGATATGACATCACACATATTTCGCGTCCGATGACAGAAGAAGATTGGTATAAATTCGACAGAATTATCTGTATGGATGAGCAAAACAGACGAACATTAGAGCGCCGAGCACCGTTAACAGATTTTTTGGAAAAGATAGAACTTATCACCGACTATTGCACTAAATATCAATATGTAGATTGCGTTCCGGACCCCTATTTTGGGGGCGATCAAGGATTTGAGAACGTCATCGACCTATTGGAAGATGCATGTGACGGAATAATAGAAAAAATTGTTATTCAAAATTAAAGACTAAGGAGAAGAGGCGTGTAGTAAGGCGAGAAATAGCCCTACTATATGGTTCAAAAGTAGGATCCAAGTAGCTACTACCATCAGCCAAACGGGTTTCCCAAGGGGTATGAACATTACGCAGACCGATAGCAAACTTAAGTTCCGGAGCGAACCTGAAATATTCGGTATAGAATGTGCAACCAACGCCGACCTCCACGTAAAAATCGGTATATTTTTGAAGAATAGGCTTAGTTTTATCGTGCGATAGTTCGAGAGCAACTCCACCGCCGGCAATCAAGTAAGGGCGGTAGTTATTGATACGCACGGCATTATACTTAAGTAATATAGGCACTGAAATCACAGTAGATTTCAGTGTCGTTTTATATAAGTCGTCGTTTACATTATTCATATAAGTAAGAGTACGCTCACCGAGACTAAGAGTAGGTACGAGGCGAAGATTAAAATAGTTATTCAAACGAACATCACCCAAAACGCCGACAGTAAAACCGGGCATAGGTACCGACACTTCGGCTTGATATACGGTACCATTTTGATTGATTAAGGAGTTTCTAATACCATAATCCATCATATTAATACCGAGACAAAAACCAAAGTGAAAGCGTTTATAATCCGCCATTATCAAATTTTGCGCTTTTACAGGCAATGTGATAACAATAACTAATATAATCAGATATATTTTTTTCATTATAATTGAAACGAAATAATAAAAAAATTATTGTACAAAACGATTGCAGATACAAAAAATATGCGTAATTTTGCAGTTACAAGTTAGTACTAATATTAATTTAATAATTAAACAATGGCTTACGTAATTTCAGATGATTGTATAGCTTGTGGCACTTGCGCTGGCGAATGCCCTGTAGGAGCTATCTCAGAAGGCGATATCTATAAAATCGATCCTTCAATGTGTACAGAATGTGGCACTTGTGCTTCTGTATGTCCATCAGAGGCTATTCACCCTGAGGCATAATTCTTGTACAACAAAAAGAACTAATAAGAGGCTGTGATATTATTCACGGTCTCTTTTTTTATGCCGTGATTTTATTCCGTTCTGCACTAAATTATGCTATAAAAAGCATTTATTATGACAAAAAATATGATTACAACTATCTTATCATAAGCATATCTCTAATCAATGAAGGCATATGTATATAATTATTCGAGGTCGACAACAGTAATTCCAGCTCCGCCGAACTGAACATGCTCGTCCTTAAAGCTCTTCACGATAGTAGACTGGTATAAATAATCACGTATAGCACTTCTGAGGGCACCTGTACCGGTACCATGGAGTATTCTGACGCGTGAGATATTGAACATACGGGCATCATCCAAGAAATAAATAACAGCTTGCAAAGCTTCATCAACACGCATACCGCGCACATCAATATCTTGATTGAAATTCAGTTGACGCTCACGCATATCAAAGCCTTTAGTTGAATTATTTTTATTAGCAAACTTATCCAATTCTTTAGCTTGTGCAGCCGTAAGATGCTCTAATTTAGACACGTCGACAGTCGATTTCAGTTGTCCGAAAATAACTATAGCGGTTTTACCATTCACGGACTCTATAGTACCGGCGATATTCTGACCATTTAAACGCACACGCTCACCTTTTTTGAATTCCACTTTTGCAATCTTAGTACGATTCTGTTTTTCCAATTGATCGTCCAAAGATTTTTTGAATTTCTCCAATTCACGGCGTTCGGTAGAAGTAACATTTTTATCGGCAGCACTCTCTTTTATCACACGGATAGTATTCTCTATTTTAGCATTGGAATCGCGGATAATTTGCGAAGCTTCTTCTTTTGCATTACGGATAATCTCTTTCTCTTTTTTCTTTATATCTTGTAGTAGTTCTTCGTAATGCTCTTTCATGGAAGAAATTTTCTTTTCATCCTCCTTTATTTTTGCACGTTTTTGTTCCCAATAGCGTTTATCTCGAGCGACATCTTGCAAGTGTTTATCGAAATCTACTTGATCTTCACCCACAATTTTAGAAGCATTACTTATGACATCGTCGGGAAGTCCGATTTTACGGGCTATTTCGATAGCGAAAGACGAACCGGCGGTACCGATAGAGAGCATAAACAGAGGTTGCATCTTATTCCTATCATATAGCATTGCACCGTTCACGATACCATCTGTTTGGGCAGCATAGTGTTTTAGATTTGTATAGTGTGTAGTGATAATACCATATACATGGTTATTATTCAATCTATTAAGTACGGCTTCTGCAATAGCACCACCTATTTGCGGTTCGGTACCGGTACCGAATTCATCGATTAAGAGTAGCGATTTACCATTACTATACTTAATACAATTTTTCATATTAATAAGGTGTGAGCTATATGTAGACAAGTCGTTTTCTATGCTTTGTTCGTCGCCGATATCAATAAAAATACTATTGAAAATACCTGCATTACTACGTTCGTGAATAGGAATCGGGAGTCCGCATTGTAACATATATTGCAAAAGACCGGCTGTTTTAAGGCAAACAGATTTACCACCGGCATTAGGGCCGGATATAAGTAAAATGCGTTGTTTTTTATTCAGACGGATATTAAGAGGCTGAATGCTTTTTCCTTGACGCTTTAAAGATTTTTCGAGCAAAGGGTGTCTTGCCTCATACCAATCTATTCTGCAATCGGAATAAAGATATGGTTTAATAGCATTTATTTCGATAGAAAACAGGGCTTTAGCGCGAATAGCATCAATTTTTGCCACGAGTAGGAATGAGTCGAGAATATCGCTGTAATAAGGACGGACGAAATTTGTAAAATCGGTAAGGATGCGAATTATTTCGCGACGTTCTTCATTTTCGAGTTCACGAATTCTGTTATTTACTTCAACTACAGCCGAAGGTTCGATAAAGACGGTTTTGCCTGTTGCAGACTCGTCGTGCACAATACCCGGTATTCTGCGTTTATTCATCGAAGAAACGGGGATAACGAGTCGACCTTCTCTAAGAGAAGGGGTAACATCCTTATCGACAATACCTTCTTCCGCGGCTTTATTGAGTACGGATCGCATTATTTTAGATACACTAGCTTGGGCAACAACCATATCTTTTCGAATTTGAGCAAGAGAGGCGGAAGCATCATCTTTGACATCACCGAATCGATTAATGATAGAGTCAATACGACTCTCAATATTGGCAAACGTAAATGTATCTTTGACAAGATTTATCAAAGCAGGAAATCTTGCCGGGTCGGCATCAGAGATAAACTGCACCAACTCACGAAGAGTAGAGATATTCTTTTTTAATGCTATTAAATCCTTAGTATCCAAGAACGTACCCTCGGCTTTGGTATCGTTAAACCTACGACGCAGGTCGGTAACCAAAGGGATAGGCAGGCTATTTGATTCGCCCAAAAGCGTCATCATCTCATTAATTATAGAAAGAGAAGCGACGATATCGTCAAAGTTGTTTGAGAAAGAAATTTTCTCGACCTCTTCGACGCCCCAAGTACCGGCGCATTTTTCATCAATGAGTGAGCGTACGGAATCAAAGCCTATTTTACGTTCGAAATTATCAGGATATAGCATAACTTAAAAAAGCCGACATGGCAATAATCCATCTCGGCTATATATTTAAATAAAATTAGAATTCGCAATTTTTAGGAGTACGAGGGAATGGAATTACATCTCGGATATTTTGCATACCGGTAACGAAAAGCATGAGTCGCTCAAAGCCTAATCCAAAGCCGGAATGAGGAGCGGTACCGAAGCGGCGAGTATCGAGATACCACCAAATATCTTTATCAGGCACACCCATCTCTTTGGCACGATTAGAGAGTTTTTCTAAATCTTCTTCACGTTGAGAACCGCCTATTATTTCACCGATTTTAGGGAAAAGGACGTCCATAGCGCGCACTGTTTTACCATCATCGTTTTGTTTCATGTAGAACGATTTGATTTCTTTTGGATAATCGGTAAGAATAACAGGGCATTTAAAGTGTTGTTCTACAAGATATCTCTCGTGCTCTGATTGTAAATCGGTACCCCAATCGACAGGGAATTCAAATTTATAGCCGTCGGCAACAGCTTTTTTCAATATTTCGACAGCCTCGGTATAAGTAAGGCGTTTAAAGTCGTTATTAACAACGAATTTAAGGCGATCGATGAGTTCTTTATCATACATACTGCAGAGGAAGTTAACATCGTCGGTACATTTTTCGAGAGCCCAACGAACGCAATATTGAATAAAATCTTGAGCGAGAGCCATGTTATCTTCTATCTCATAGAATGCAACTTCAGGCTCTATCATCCAGAACTCAGCGAGGTGACGAGGGGTATTTGAATTTTCGGCACGGAAAGTAGGACCGAAAGTATAAATTTTACCGAGAGACATGGCAGCCAATTCACCCTCGAGCTGACCTGAAACGGTTAGTGAAGCTTGTTTTCCAAAAAAGTCGTTTGAATAATCAATCTTACCGTTTTCATCTTTTTTAAGGTCGTACAAGTTTTGAGTAGTAACTTGGAACATTTGACCTGCGCCCTCACAATCGGAAGAAGTGATTAAAGGGGTATGGAAATAGAAGTATCCATGCTCATGGAAATAGGTATGGATAGCCATTGCCATATTATGACGAATACGGAAAATAGCGCCGAAAGTATTAGTACGAGGGCGAAGGTGAGCTATTTCACGAAGGAACTCAAGGGTATGACCTTTCTTTTGGAGAGGATACGTTTTAGGATCGGCAGTACCGTAAATCAATATTTCATCAGCCTGAATTTCAACGGATTGACCTTGACCTTGAGATTGTACCAATTTACCGTTAACACTGATACAAGCACCAGTAGTAATAGGTTTTAAAAAATCCTCACCGAATTTTTCGATATCGATTACTATTTGGATATTATTAATAGTAGAGCCATCATTAAGAGCGACGAAATTTACTGTTTTGTTACCACGACGAGTACGTACCCAACCTTTAATATTAACATCTGCTCCGAAATCGGTACGTTTAAGAGCATCCACAATAACGGTTCTTTGAATATTTTTCATAACAATTTAATTTAATGTATATATGCAGTAAAAAAGCACTACCCAAGTGTGAGTAAGTGCTTTTCCACAGAAATTTTCACTTATGAATAAACTTATTTGTTTTTATAATAGTATTCACGACTATGTTCGTTACCACCTACAGTACTCATAACGCAACGGAAACCGATATCGTTACGGCAACGATTTTCTTCGAGTGCACGACGGTTAGAAGGGTTCAACCAGATAGAGCGGTCGTTCCATCCACCACCTTTATAAACGCGAGCGGTGTTAGAATACAAACTAGCTTTTTCGATAGGTGTAAGGTCTTTATAAACGAGGACAGAATCTTTTATAGAAGATTGTAAGTCACCATCTTTAAAGTCGCGATAATCACCACCAGTTTTTGTAATACCGCGTTCGTTAATAAGCACTTTACGCATAGAGTCGCGCACTGCAGGGGAGAGACCGGCGAAGTGTTTTGTAAGAACGTTTTCGGCATAGAGTGAATCTGATTCGAATTCGTTACCACGGAAAGCGTTCACTTCGTCAACGAAACTAGTGTTAGCACGGTAAACATCTTTTACCCATTCGTTAACGTTACCAGCCATATTATACAAGCCATAACCGTTTGGTTGGAAGAAAGTAACAGGCACGGTAAGGGTACCGTTAAGTTGAACACCGATAGGGTCGCCACGACCACGAAGGAAGTTAGCATAGAAGTCACCACGTTTGTCTTTATCGTCTAATTCACGCATTTGGTCTCCAGCCCAAGGGTAGGTATTTGTTTGTTGATACATACCTCTATAAGTATCGAGACCATAAGCAGCGTATTCCCATTCAGTTTCAGTAGGGAGGCGGATTTCGGCATCATAAAGTACACCGTCGAGGGCGATTTTCCATTCATCGGCACTGATTTCTTCATCATCGTTAAGGTCGTAACGATAGTCAGGGTCGAAATACACATCACCTAAATCGTCGGCGTTCATGTTTGTATAAGTAACATAATCGCGAGCGTATTTAGTAGTGAAGAAATATTTACGGGCAGAATCCGGTTTATCATTTCTTATTTGTTCGTTGATAAGTGATAGTGGTTTATAAGGGATAATACCACGAAGGATGAGTTCGTTTTCGTTCAAGCGGTCGGTACGCCATTCGCAATAAGCGACAGCTTGACGCCAAGAAACTCCGACAACAGGGTAGAAACCGTAAGCCACGTGAGTGTAGTAATCGCGTACGAAAGGCTCGTTATAAGCGAGTTCTTTACGCCAAACTGACTCGTCCGGGAGAGCAACTACGACTTTGGTAAGGTCGTGAGAATATACACCCTTAAGCCATTCTACATATTCACGCCAGTTAAGGTTAGTAACCTCGTACTCGTCCATATAAAAGCCGGAGGCAGCAACACGTTTTTTTGCATTATTTTCCGGAATAGACATCATTTCGCTGTTTTGACCGCGAACTGCAGTAGAAACAGGGATGTAAATCATACCCATAGGGCATTTTCCGTGATAAACGGTATTCACGTTAAAGAAGCCTTGATCGGGCTTATTATACTTCCAACCGGTTTTCTCCGATTGAGTAGTCATAGACTGTTTTTGGCAGCCTGTGAACACCAAAACTGCGAATAAGCAGCAGAATAAAGATAATTTTGATAGTAATTTCATAGTAGTCTATGTTTATTACAGTATATAATTCTTGGTGATTATTACATTATTAATATAAGCGAACAATAAAACTCATACACTTTATGAATTTTACTTTGCGACTGCAAATTTACAAAAAATTTATTACACTACCATATACCTGAGAAAATTTTTACGTTATGGTGATTTTTTTTTTTAGAACCAATAATTTTGCCTAATTTTGCATTCGAAAAAATGGCTTATATATGGATAACGTAGTGTACAGTAAAAATATTGTCATTAAGGGAAATATCATAGATACGAGCAATCCGATAGTAATGGCAATAATCAATTCTACGCCTGATTCTTTTTATAGCGGGAGTAGGCATTCATGTAAAGTAGAAGTAAAGAAATCGGCAGAAAAAGCTATTAAAGATGGGGCATCTATTTTAGATGTAGGTGGCTACTCTACCCGTCCCGGTGCACCGGAAGTTTCTGAGCAAGAAGAGATTGACAGGGTATGTATGGCATTGGAAGCTATTAGAGAAGATTGGCCGAAAATTCCTGTTTCTGTAGACACTTTTCGCAGTAGTGTGGCAAAAATTTCGGTAAAAGAATTTAAAGCTGACATTATTAACGATGTTTACGGAGGTGAGATAGACAAAACTTTGTTCAGCACAATGGCAGAATTACAAGTGCCGTACATCCTTATGCACAGCAAAGGCACACCTCAAACAATGCAAAGTATGACAGATTATTCCGACTTCGAATCGGATGTTTTGAAGTATTTTTCTCAAAAAATTAAGGAGTTAAGAGATACCGGTTTTAATAAGGAAATAATCATAGACCCTGGTTACGGCTTTGCAAAAACTGTAGAGCAGAACTATCAATTGCTAAACGATTTAGAGATTTTCGAATGTTTCAATGCGCCTATACTGGTAGGAATTTCGCGCAAATCAATGATATTCAAACCTCTAGAAACTACACCATTAGAAGCATTAAACGGAACTACAATATTAAACACATTTGCTATCGAACGCGGTGCCAACATTCTTAGGGTACATGATGTGAAAGAGGCAATGGAGGTAATCAAATTACATAATTTGTTAAAAGGAAAAAAATGAAAGTATCCATAATACAACAAGAGATAGTTTGGGGAGATAAAGTCCACAATCTAAACACTTTCGGCACAACAATAGAGAGTTTATACGGAACTACGGAACTTGTTATTTTGCCGGAGATGTTCTCCACGGGATTTTCCGTAGACAAGCCTGAATTGGCAGAAAGTACTGATGGTGAGGCTATTCAAGCAATTAAACGATGGGCAAAAGAAGGAAATTTTGCCATTGCTGGTAGTTTTATGGCATCAGAAAATGGCAAATCTTATAACCGCGGATTTTTTTGCAAGCCTGATGGTGAGATTTCTTTTGCAGATAAAAGGCATTTATTTATCGGAGATGAACAAAAATATTTTACTGCCGGCGAAAAGCACTTGGATGTAGAATACAAAGGTATTAAATTTAGAGTTCTGATATGCTTTGATTTACGATTCCCGGTTTGGAGTAGAAATATGAATGGAAACGACTATGATGTATTAATTTATACTGCGAATTGGCCAAAAGACCGTATAGAGGCTTGGGATGCACTAACGGTAGCTCGTGCTATGGAAAACCAAGCTTATGTATGTGCTGTAAATGCTATTGGCACAGATAGTTACAGTGTAAAACATTGCGGGCATTCCGTTATTCTCGACCCGAGAGGTAAATGTTTGGCACAATTTGAGGATTGGGAATCCGGGGTACGCACTGCAGAAATTGATATGGCATACCTTGATAAAGTTCGTAACAGACTTCCGTTTTGGAAATCAGCCGACCATTTTGAAATAAAATAACAAAAGAGAATTTGTTCGTTAAAGAGCAATCATAAACATTAATTTTTTACAATGTCGAGAAAGCACAAAGAATTACCTGTAATAAAAGAAGTTACTATAACAGACGTAGCTGCAGAAGGCAAAGCGATAGTAAAATCGGATGATATCGTAATTTTCACACAATACACCGTACCGGGGGATGTAGTTGACCTACAAATTACCAAAAAGAAAAAAAATTACATGGAAGGACGTGTAATTAACTTTCACAAATACAGCGACATACGATGTGAAGCAAAATGCGAACATTACGGCACATGCGGTGGTTGTAAGTGGCAGATTTTGCCTTATGAAGAGCAATTGAAATACAAGCATAAACAGGTAATTGACAATTTAACCAGAATTGGACATGTAGAATTGCCGGAAGCAAACTATATCCTTGGTTCTCAGCACATCTACGAGTATAGAAATAAGCTTGAATATACTTTTAGCAATCGCAAATGGCTCTCATTCGAAGAGGTAGGTAAAGAGCATACAGCTAAAGACTTAAACGGAGTTGGATTTCACATACCCGGGATGTTCGACAAAGTGCTGGACATACACAAATGTTGGTTACAAGATGATATTTCCAATCGCATTAGAAATAGCATTAAAGAATATGCATTAAATAACGACTTGACATTCTTTGACTTACGCAATCAAGAAGGATTTTTGCGCACATTAATGATACGTACTACGTCGACAGGAGAGTTGATGGTAGTAATTGTATTTTTCTACGAAGATGTGGAAGTTCGCAAAAAATTACTCGATTTTATATGTGAACAATTTCCTGAAATTACATCATTACAATATGTGATAAATAGTAAATGTAATGATACTATTACGGATCAAGAGATAATTGTTTATAAAGGTGAAGAGGCGGTTTATGAAGAGATGGAAGGGTTAAAATTCAAGATAGGACCTAAATCATTTTATCAAACCAATTCACTCCAAGCATATGAATTATACAAAGTGGCAAGAAATTTTGCCGATTTAAAAGGAGATGAATTAGTTTACGACCTCTATACCGGCACAGGAACGATAGCAAATTTTGTCAGTTCCAAAGCGAGAAAAGTAATTGGAATAGAGTACGTTAACGAAGCTATTGAAGATGCAAAAATCAATTCGGAAATTAATAATATAACAAATACGGATTTTTATGCCGGTGATATGAAGGATATCCTGACAGATAAGTTTATCTTGGATCACGGAAGGCCGGACGTAATTATCACCGATCCACCGAGAGCCGGAATGCACGAAGACGTAGTGAACGTAATACTTCATGCAAGTCCTCGTAAAATAGTGTATATCAGTTGTAATCCTGCAACACAAGCAAGGGATTTACAATTATTGGACAAGAAATATAAAGTAAGAGCTATACAACCCGTAGATATGTTTCCTCATACACATCACGTAGAAAATGTAGTATTGCTTGAATTAAGGTGAGGAAAGGAATATTTTAAAAGAGATAATGAATTTAGCTAAGAAGATAGATACACCGATATTTCATTTATTACAGCGCGTAGCAGACAAATTAGGTATAGAATGCTATGTGATAGGGGGTTATGTGCGTGATTTGATATTGAAACGACCGAGCAAAGACATCGACATCGTTGTAGTAGGTAGCGGAATAGCTATGGCAAAAGCAGTTGCTCGTGAATTAGGCAAGGGTACATCGCTTTCGGTATTTCAAACATTCGGCACTGCTCAAGTAAAAAATAAAGAAAAAGAGATAGAAATTGAGTTTGTTGGGGCTAGGAAAGAGAGTTACAACAAAGACAGTAGAAATCCGATAGTTGAGAACGGAACGTTGGAAGACGACCAAAATAGGCGAGACTTTACCGTTAATGCATTAGCTATCAGATTAAACGAAATTGCCTTTGGGGAAGTAATAGATCCTTTTGACGGATTGGAAGACATGAGGGATATGATACTTCGTACCCCACTCGACCCGGACATAACATTCAGCGACGACCCGCTGAGGATGTTACGAGCAATACGCTTTGCAACGCAATTGCAATTTGACATTGACGATGAGACATTTGATGCAATAATTCGTAATCGAAAAAGAATAGAAATTATAACTCAGGAGCGCATTATTGATGAGATAAATAAAATAATGCTCTCAAAACAGCCTTCGATAGGATTCAGATTATTGGAAGCTAGCGGATTGTTGGAGATAATTATACCGGAAATCGACCAATTAAAAGGTGTGGATAAACGTAATGGGATTACGCATAAAGATATATTTTTACACACTTTGCGTGTATTGGATACTGTAGCGGAGAAAAGTGACGACTTATGGCTAAGGTGGTCGGCGCTCCTTCATGACATAGGTAAACCACAAAGCAAGCAATGGGATGAAGAGAGTGGCTGGACTTTTAGAAATCATAACTGGTTCGGACAGAAAATTGTACCTACTTTATTTAAAAGATTAAAACTACCACAAGGCGAAAATATGAGGTTTGTACAAAAGATGGTAGACCTTCATATGCGACCTATTGCATTGAGTGAAGAAATTGTAACAGACTCAGCAGTAAGACGTTTGCTTTTTGATGCAGGTGATGATATTGATTCTTTAATGTTACTCTGTGAGAGTGATATAACAAGTAATAACAAAGAAAAAGTAAAACAATTTTTAGACAATTTCGAATTAGTACGCAAAAAGCTGATTGAAGTTGAAGAAAAAGACCGTATTCGCAATTTTCAACCCCCTGTCGACGGACATGAAATCATGCATATTTTTAACATCAATCCGTGTTCTATAATTGGCGAGATGAAAGAGATAATAAAAAATGCGATTTTAGATGGTGAAATAGGGAATAATCACGAAGAGGCATTACAATTATTGTATAAATTAGCGGAAGAAAACGGATTAAAACCGGTTAACCCACCATTAGATGAAAAAACATAAAAAAAAGATGGTTTGAAAATTTCAAACCATCTTTTTTATTGTATTATAAGCAATTACGGTTTACGGATATAATGAGGCATTTGATCGGGTAAAACCAAAGAGAGTTCCACATATCCACCAAAATCACCATTTTCTTCAAACCAAGGAGCTTGATAAATCAATTTTTTAAGACCTTCTTTTTCGATAGTATAAGCGTTTACATTATGATTTTTTAGAAGACCGCGAAGGATTTCAGCAGCACGGTCGGGGTGGCAATCAAAGAGGGATTTACCTATTAAATCTCCATATTTTTTGAAAGTATCTTTTGATTTTGAATTCATATCCAAAACATTACCATCTTTATCACAAATAGTGATTGCAAAAGGCACATTACGAAGTTGTTCCATAGAAATAAAAATTATTTAATTAATTCTGTTAATTGACGTTCAAGATCTTCCGGGGTAAGGTTTAATTTATAATTACCATCGATAGCGAGGGAGATAGTACCGGTTTCCTCCGAAATAATAATAACAACGGCATCAGAGCATTCACTAATGCCGAGAGCAGCTCTATGCCTCATTCCCAAATGGCGGGGAATATCGGGCTTGTGCGACATAGGAAGCTGAGCACTTGCAGCTACAATTTTACCATCAGCAATAATCATTGCTCCATCATGCAACGGGCTGTTTTTAAAAAATATATTCTCAACAAGACGAGCATTAATATCGGCAGTAAACACATCAGGCTTATCAATAAAATCATCAAGAGCTGTAGACCTTTTAATGACAATTAGGGCACCTGTTTTAGAGCGAGACATATTTCGACAGGCAATAACAAGCTCCATTGTTGGAAATGAATTAGGTTCGATATCTTTAGATTTATTGAATAAATTAGAGAATTCGGTAAGAATTTTCCAGTTTGATTTAGTACCTAATTGTCTAAAAAACCGGCGTATTTCGTTTTGAAAAATAACGACAAGAGCAAAAGCACCCACGCTAACGAGCTGATTTAGAAGAGCACCAGTGAGTTTAAGATTAAAGACCTTAACAATAAGAAACCAACATACAACGAAAGTAACTATACCGACAAAAATATTAACGGCGCCGGATTTCTTCATCAATTTATAGATTTGGAAAAGTATAAACGCCATTAAAAAGATGTCAATAATATCTTTCCATGTAGGATATATCATAAAATCAACAAGTTATAAGTTAATAATTCGACTTGCAAAGATACAAATTATTTTTAAAACTACTCTCAATAATAAGTTACAAAATGTGAACGATATTGGAATAGATAAGTAGACGAATCGAATAGATATAGGGGAACTGAGAATTTAAGGAGAGAAGAGAATCAAAAGTATAAGAGGTAGAGGAGTGGAAAGGAAATAAGAGACTGTGTACTAAGGATTATAAGTACCAAAGAAGAACCGAAAAGAAACAAATATATAAATGGAGTATGTATTGGAGAAGGAAGGATAAAAAAGGAGTACTTCGTGTAAGTTATTAAACGACCCGGGAGTGATTTGGATGTAACGTATAATAGGAGAGTA
>SAMEA3663257__coassemble_452_pt1 | contig 31518 bp, 11 predicted proteins | sample SAMEA3663257__metabat2_low_PE_016 | metagenome-assembled genome bin SAMEA3663257 (sample SAMEA3663257) | pig gut metagenome | biome: pig gut; feature: pig-associated habitat; material: faeces | place: China | collected 2013 | reverse complement strand
TTTATACATAATGCACCCCAAAAGTTTTGTGTCTAACTTTTGGGGTGCACTTCATGATGTGCGGGGCGGTATATTATGTCAGTAATCGACAATAAAATAACCGATTATCTTACTACGAGGCGACCGAGATAAACATCACCGGTGCCGGTAGTTACACGGATATAGTAAACGCCGCTTACATAGATGCCACCAACTTCGATAGGGAAGGCAGTAGGAGTAAATACATCCACTACCTGACCAACTGCGTTGAGTACTTCTACTCGCATTCCGTTTTGTTCAGCTACCGTCCATTCACGGCTTACAAAGGTGCTTTGTCCGCCATAAACAGGGTTTGGAGCCACCACGATAGGGAGTGCATATGCGTTATCAACAGGGGTTGTTACCGTAAGGATAAGAGTTACAACGGAGTCACAACCAAGGTCGGTATAGAAGCGTCCGGTATAAGTACCTGCTTGAGTGTAGGTATTACCGGCAAATGTATAAGAATCACCCTCGTTAATAGTCTCTTCGATAGTAGAGTACTTAGTAGGGATGAATGTTACATTTACTCTAACGATAGAGTCGCAACCATCCAAATTACGAACTGTACGTTCTACAACAGTATCTTTAGTTATATTGTCGATACTGAATCCGTTACTGAAGTAGCCATAGCCTTCGCAAGCATAATCTTCAAATACTCCTACAGGAGCAGGTTTGATAGTAACGGTAAGAGTAACTATAGAGTCGCAGTTGAGGCTATTAGCGAAGCGACCTGTATAAGTACCTGCCTCTGTAATGGTTTGATTACCGAATTGGTAAGATTGACCTTGACAGAGTTCTACTGTAGTAGAAACATTAGTAGGAATTACAGTTACATTCAATACTCTAACAGAATCACAGCCGTAAGCATTTTGATAAGTAACCTCGTATCTACCGGCAGTAAATATTGTTTGTTCTTGCCATACATAAGAAGCGCCTTCACACATCAAGTAATTCTCTTCGTAATAGCGAGGAGCTACATTAAGGGTGAGAATTGTGATAGAGTCACAGCCATGGCGGCTAACGGCAGTATCGGTATAAACACCTGATTGAGTAAGCGTTTGACCGGCGAATGTATAAGAACTTCCCTCACAAATATTTACAGTTTTGTAGTTATTTACAGGAACAACGGTGAGGAATAATACCACATTACTATCGCATCCGAATGAAGATTTAGATGTAACGGTATATCTACCGGATCTAGTAAGGCCGGTAGTAAATACTTCTGATACATAAGTATCGCCTTCACAGATTGTATCGTAAACCTCTATAGTATTGTTAAGAGGAACAAATACATTAAGTGTAATAACTGTATCACAACCTACACCTGTATTTGTAATCTTACGACTAAATGTAGTAGTAGAACCGACAGTAAGTTCGATAGGTTTAATATTAAATCCGTGACCTACATAAGGCATATTAGGGCAAGTGTGCTCGTTATAAGTAGCACCGACAACGGTACAAGCCAATGAGAAGTTGTCGATAGCAACTTGGCAAGTAGAGCCGTAACCTGTAGTGCGGTGTAAGAATTGTAATTGAATAGTATCACCTACATAATTAGTAAGGTTTTGAGTAAATGAGCACCATTGATTATTAGTAGTGCGGTAAGTAGCAACCAACAATTCTTCTACAACAGAGCCATTCTTAAGGATAGAAACTACCAAAGAATCAGGGTTAGATGAGTTCGGAACGTTATTGAAGTAATCGAAGCTTACAGGTTTATCTTGGTCGATATAGAAGTAAGGGGTACGTATTACGCTTACAACACCTGAATTGAGATAAGAAGCATCGACAACCAAAGCATTACGATTTCCTACCGTACCGGTTTGCCATTGAAGAGCATATTCGTCTTCTTCAGAATTATCGTAATACCAGCATAATGGTTCTTCACCCTCTGCGTATGATTCAAAGTCTTCGGAATAGTTGCTCAATATTTCGCAATCGGTAGTGAAATAGAGTTCTACTTCATCAGATTGAGTACCATTACCTTTAACTGCATAAGTGGCAACCTTGTAAGTAGTACCTGCAGAAAGACCGGTAAAGTTAAACGTCTTGATTCCGCCTACGATAGTAGTATCAACGAGTTGATAAATATCTTCGTATAGAGAGATATGTGTAGTATCGGTAGTTGATGTCCAATTGAGGCGAGCACCGTTAGATAAGATATTATCAACAGAGAGTACAGGAGGCATTACCTGTATGTACTTCAATGATACATTATCTACTACGACGTATAAGTATTCGGACATAACAATCTTATAAGCGATTTCATAAACGTCGGTATTACCCTCTTCAACATTAAAGAATACAGAATATTCCTTATATGCATTACCTAAAGTTTCAACCACAACGGTATCCCATTTAACTTGATCTTTAGGGCGAGTAAATAACATAATAGTACCGGATTGGTCATTAGAACTCATTGCGCGAACAGAGAATTTATAAGTACCACTCTCCATACTATAAGTATTTGACAATGTATATGTGTCGTAAGTATAAGAACGGAGGAGCATAGCTTGAGTACCCTCATAAGGGAGCAAGCCATCGCTTTCTGCTTCACTATAAAGAGTTTGAGGTACGAAATATCTACTGTTAACGTCAACTACCCAGCAAGGGAACAAGTCGGCGATTTCCATATCATAGCCTGTATTTTCGAAACCTACGAAATAAGGAGTGGTTTGATTTACGGCAACAGGGTTACACAATGTAGTGAATATTGTAGAAGAACCTATTGTAAATCCATTTTCACACATTCCGTAAACTACAACAGAGTAATCGGTTTCGGAATTCAAACCATCGATAAAGAATCGACCGTTAACTACTTGTATTGTATCGGATTCAGCCACAATGCCGTTTTCGAACAATTCGTAATAGATACTGTCTTTAAGAGTAGATGGTAATGTAACGTCGATGAATGCGGAATTATGAGTAACCTTAGCAAGACCCGTACGAATCGTCTCTTCACATTCAGGGATGAAGAATGTAATATTATCGATTGCAACAGGTGGTTGATAGCAATCCACGTAGTCATTATTCCAATAAACATACAAGTACATCGTTCTCTCTTCGGTGAAGCTGACTTTAGCGGTTTTCAAAGTCCAATCGGAAATATTATACAATTGTTGACCGCCATCGATAGCGATACATCCTGCAGGGAGAGAAGAAGATCTAATTTGATTTCTGTCGTATTCAGTTAAAGAAGGAGACAAGAATACACGAGCAAAGTCGTATTCATATTCACCAACTGTTTTAATCTCATAGGAGATAGAGAGAGCACCCGGTTGTACTAAGATAGGAATTGCAACATAACAGCCGGAATTTACTTGAGCATAATTATAGCCATTAATACCATCGGTTACATAAAGGGCTTTAGTGCCTTTATATGCGCCTGTAGCATTACCGCAAACGAAGTAGTTATCACCCTCTACATTTCCGAATACTACATAATTTTCTTGAGAAGCATCTTCAAAATCAAGAGTAGCAGGTAATCTTAAAGTAAGACGTGAAGTAGTGAATGGGATAGTAGCCCACTCTGTAGGGGTAGTGCTGTTTTCGCAATAAGAACGGATACCGAAAGTATATTGAGTATTTGCTTGCAATCCGGTAAGATTAATTTCTTCTACAAAACCAGTACCTTGATAAGTTACGGAGTCGGTATTGGATTTAACATAATACTCATAAGAAGAAGTAAGCGAACTCATTGTGAATGCAACAGTTGCAGAGACATCTCGTATATTTCTTGTTTCGAGGAATTTAGGAGCGAAGCAAGAAGGGCTATAATAAACTGCGATACTATCGATAATTATTTTACTATCGGCGAGAGAGCGAATAGCAATACGATTACCGGAAGCAAGATAATTTTGCAAATCAAAATATCTGCGGGTATAATTTACAGTAGCATTAAGCGACTCTAAAGTGGTAAATGTATTAACATCGTTACCTGTTACCGTACCGAGTTCGAACGAACCGTTACCTTTCACATAGAATGAGATTTGGTAAGCAGAAGGGTTTTTATCGAATTGAGGCAAGATAATCATATTTTGATTATTCATTGCAAGAGCGGCAGGAGCAGTGATATTAGCAGTATCTGCAACGAGAGGAGTTTCCACGCCACCGACTTCAGAAACTTGCATACGAGATACGCAAGCTGGGAAGCGGAATGCATCACCTACTGCAGGAGCATCGAAATTCTCTACCCATTCAGAACCGCGAGCGATAGTGATAGCACCGCAATTCGTAGAAGCATAATAACGACGACTCCACTCTCCGGCTACATTATTACATACATTGCGTACGTAAACGTCGTAACCGCTACCACTTGTAAGGTTATCGATAGTGATATTATTTGAAGTAGTGTAGAATTTAGTGCAGTTTTCTACATTAGTACCTGTAATGCCATAAGCCACTTGGATAGAATCGGCATAATAACTTGCAGCCAAACGAATACTATTATCAGTAGCATCGGTCCACTCCAATTTAGCTCCTTCAGAGCATTTCTCTTTTTGGATAATGTTGATATTATCAACAGCTGCACAGATATTATTTGCAGGAGCAGGACCATATTTAAATGCTATGGTATATCCGGTATAATCACCTGCAGGGAGAACCTCATTAAGATTTACACGTACTTTATTTGCATCGATAGAACCGGATTTGAGAGGACATACATAAAGAGGAGTAAACGACTCTTTATCACCCTTCATCATAATACCGAATACTATATTTGCATTTGAAGTAGATTGTTCACTATAGTTGACATAATTAAATTCAACATCAAGGCTATTTAGCGGCACGTTGATTTCAGGACCAACGAAATACAATGCATTGCTGAGAGAAGAATACATTGATACACATTTAGAACCTTCTCTTGAATTATACATATCACTTGTAGTATTCAAGCTTACATATGGGTAGTAAGGGTACCACAAAGGATTAGGACTACCGCCAATCAAATAACTATTATCTGTATTATCCGTATCATAACTATAGCACTCACTCAAGATATCGACATTTGAATTCAGAGTTTCGAAATCGATATTATAAGGCATAGAAACAGGTCCGCAAGGAGAATGGAATACATAAGGTTTGTACCAATTAGAGTGCTCAGAATCACAAACGGTACGAACATAGATATTATAAACTCTTGCGTTTTCGATATTATCGATAGTAAATACGTTGGAAACAACGGTAGGAGTTTTTGTATCAGGGTCAAAATTACCGATGCCTAAAACGTATTCCCATTGATTATGGTCGGCAATAGTATCCATAATATGAGCCACTACACTGTTATTTTGGATTTCGAAGGTAACGTCTTGTGGGCGACCGCAAGATTCCAACTCTTCTATATCAAATCCGCTAACGTGAATTTCAGCCCAATAAGTAGGAGAATACGTACCGATAAATGCGAATTGGATAGCACCAGGACCAACGTTAGGGAGTATGAACTCATGGCTCATTCTTTGGTCATAAGCGCCCTCATCGTTAGGTAAAGTGAATACTGATTGAGGGAAACGAGTATAAGTTTGTCCGCCATCCAAAGTGTAATACAATGGTAAATCAGCAGTTTCAACGGCAAGGAAACCGTTTACAGAGAATACCACACCTCTATTACCGGTAAGAACGAACTCAGGAGTAGTTAATATTGCAGTATCTGTTGGTTGAATTTCAGCCAAGTCTATATAGTAAGAATGATAACCGGCATCACCGTAATTAACAGAGAAGCGGAAATTATTATCAGCAGTCCAGCAATCAGGCTCCGTCATAAAGTCGCCTGAGAAGTAAGGCAATGCAAGAGGAGCGCAAGAAGTCTTAACCGTATTTGAATAAGATACTGCGGAAGTATCTGTTGCACTACAAATAGATTTTACAGTGAAGTAATAAGAAGTGATAGGGTCTAAATTACTTACACTCATAGAGTTTGTAGTAACGGTACTAGTAAATAAAGCAGTAGCATTACCTACTTTATAACCGCTTACTTCCCAAGAATTTACACCTCTGCTGTTATGCCAAGTAAGTGATACATTATGAGCATCAACAACGGTAGCGATTACATCAGAAGGACGAGCACAAGAAGGGATAACCTCTACTGTGATATCATCATAATAGAAAGTATTACCTACACCTGTAGCCAAAGCGATATAAGGGGCTGACATCCATTCAGAGAGGTCTGCATCGTAAAGTAATGTATCGAGGTAAGCTGTAAATTCTACCCATTGACCACCTTGAGGCACTACAATAGTTTGAAGTGATTCGAAAGTAGATACATCGTTAACGTCGATCATAAGACCGATAGAGAATGAAGAAGACTCTTCTTGGTCGGAATAAGCATAACCGGTAATCATAGCATTAGAGAGCGTAGTAACATTGAATAAAGGAGTTACTGCAGTACCGGAATATACTTTCATTGAGCCGGAGCCGGTGTGGCTTTGCTCGTTAGAATACTCGAGAGAGCTACCCTCTACACCTACAAGCGACCAGCATCTGGTATTTGCCACATTTTCAAAATCATTAGTGTAAGGGATTTCTGCCGCTACACAACGAGTATTGAAGAATGCAGGAGTAGACCAATCGCTGTATCCATTGTTACAGATAGAGCGCATTACATAGTAGTAAGTGGTATTAGGTTGTAAACCGCGGAATGAAACCACAGTAGTACCAGCAGCTACCGTATCGGTAAATTCAGGTACAGGGTCGGTATCACCTTTACCGATATATTCGGAAGAAATACGAATTTCTACCGGAGAATTAGTGTTATTAATTGCAAACTCAACGCTGTCGGAAGAGACGGTAGTAATTTCAATATTTGTTGGAGGCACGCAACCGAGCTCTTTAATACTGAAATTATCCATTACAACATAGTTAACATTCCAAGAAGAGGTGACTTCGAATCCGATTAAATAGTTGGTATCGGCATCAACAGTAAAGTATTGATATACTTTAGTATAATTATAGAATCCGGCATCTTGAGAAAGTGTAACCGCATTCATAATAGTATCGAATTGAGTAGAGCCTGCCACTTGTTTTACGAAAGACAAAGTAGCTTCCGGCGCACTTTCATCATCAGTGCGGACATATAAAGCAACTTCATAAGTAGAACCAGGGTGCAATCTTACAAGACGTGATGCATAATGACGTTCTCCATAACCGATAGCAATTTGTTTTTCACCGGAGAATGGTAATACGTTTGTACCCGGTTCGCCAAGATAAGAACCGATACCACCGTACACTTTCATATCGTTTTCATATTGGTTAGTACTGCGGTTTTCGTATTGATAGCAGTTATCAATCACAAGTGCACCCTCATCATAACTTTCGAAATCATCGATAAATGGAGATTCGCCGGTAACAACATAAGGGGTACACATTGTAGTAACATCCAATGGGTAAGTTTGCCATGTAGACACGCCATCGGAGCAGTGATTACGCACATAAACGGCATAATGTGTATCGGCTTCAAGGCCGGTTATTACAAATGCGTTATCCGCATCGAGAGTAGCGACAACAATATTATTAGGATCGATATCATCGATACCTGAATATTGTGCACATACGGCATATTCTATTTGTGTAGCATCGCCACCATTATAAATAATTGTAGCCGTATTAACTCCCGGACGTACTTCGAATGCATCATGATCCGGTGTAGAGCAAGAAGTTACTTTCTCTATCACGATATCATCGATAATAATATCCATATAATCCATCTGCAATGCAGCAAAGATAACATGATAATTACCTGATGCAGGCACTGTAAAATCATGAGTTATCTTTGTAAATCCGGGTTGACCTCCGAAGCGACTATAATCAATAGAACTAAATCCGAGACGTTGAGCATTGACAGTATCGCACAAGTTTCGAGAAACGTAAGTATAAATACCTGATACTACATAATCATCGTAATATACATACTGTTTCTTCATATAGTAAGAAACGCGATATTGAACGCCGGCTTCAAGACTAACGAGTGGAGAGTTAAGATAACCGACAGTTCTATATAATGCTGCAGGGAATCCACATGACTTAGAACCATAGAGAGTATTAAAATCATAAGATCTACTTGTTCTTGCCCATTGAGCATCAGGCTCGAGAGACCTATAATCAGTTATTGGCAACCAGCAAGCACTTGGGAATGTAGCACCTTCGAATAGTTCGATAACAGGTAATGCACGAGCTGCACAAGGTGTTTGGAACGAACATGTGATAGGCTCGTAATCGGAAGTGTCGTTAGCACCGCAATATGCAGCTACTTGGCACTCTACATTATATATAGAAGATTCGCTTGCAACAGAAGAGTAATCAAGATCATAGGTAGAATCGTTAACTACAACTGTATTTTGAAGAAGCAAGTTTTGTGAATCATCGTAGAATTTATATTTAACAACCCATTGAGTTTCGTTTTCTCTTGAGAACCAATTGAATTGTACTTTTTGATCTCCTGTAAGAGCTTTCCATCTCAAGTTCTTAACAGCCAATTTACAATTGATAGTCGGATTAATCTCTATATTATCGATATAGAAATCTTTAAATGCGTCGTGAACGGCTTCGAACATAACGTAAACCACACCGGTAGAAGGGATTGTAAGTCTGTATCTGTAATATTTCTCGTAATCATACTCTACCGGATATTTCGTTGCGCTATTAAAGATAGAATCTATCTTAACGGCACCATCGAGAGATGGAGTTGAGTTTACATATACATTAATATATTCGTTAGCATCTACAGTAGGTTTATACCATCTGTACATTTGGAACACAACATCATAGCTTTGTCCGGCAGGAATATTAACAGAAGGTAAAGTAAGCAAATAGCGAGTACCTGCAATACTTGATTGAGACTTGATACTATTTCCGTCAACAGAATATATTTCATTGGTATTTATAGCCCAACCGTAATCGGAAACGTAACCGGAAGCGGCACCAAGTCCACGATAAATCAAGCGAGCATCCCAACAATCAGGAAGAGAGCTGACAGAATTGAAATTTTCTGACAAAGGCAAAGCATAACTTCCGCATTTAGTTCTGTATTGATTTGTTTGCAAGCTCCATTCCGAATTATCTGAAGCAGAGCAGATAGTACGTACTCTGAATTGATATAAAGAATTAGAAGTCAATCCGGTAACGACAGCAGGATTTGTTGTAGCCGTGACAGTAGAAACCGTGCCGTCTGCGACATTGGTAATTTCTATTTCATAGTTGTTTACTGCAACTTCTTCATACCAGCTGAGGCGAGCGAAAGTAGAATCGATATAATCTACATTCACCTGCTCCGGACGGAGGCAACTAGGAATTCTTGAAATCGTTACATTGTCGATATAAACAGTTTTGGCAGAGCCTGAAGCCAATTTTATTACAACAGAAAGATTACGAACACCTTTTTGTTGAGAAACGGCGGTAGTAAATCTTATGTTAGTCCATTTAGCTTCTGCATTGATATTATAAGATTTAAGCATCTCATAAGTAGAAGCATCGTAAGCATCAGACATCACGCCGAATTCGATTGGGGTACCATAAGTAGTAGTATACACCCATAAATCCACTTGCATACTATCGGCACCACACTCAAATTGAGGAGATACGATATATCCGTCACGCAAAGCGGTAGAAACCAACTTCAATGATTTACCCGTTGAGCCATAAGCATAAGAAGAGTTAATAGAACCACATGTAGGATAAAGAGGAGTATTAGTCCAACAACCCGGTTTTGTAGCGGTAGAAGACTCAGTATTGAAATCAACGGAATAAGGGAGTTGTTTTGCAAGACATAAAGTCTCGAAAGTAAGAGTAGTTGAAAGGTCGGAAGTACCATGATAAGCACTACTACAATCCGATTGTAAGAACACGGTATAAGAAGTGTTCGGAGTAAGGTTTGTGATATCATAATACAAGCTGAATTTGTTGGCAACAGTAATTGATTGATTGTTCAATACGGAATTACCGGCAGCATCGGAAAGGGTAATACGATAAGTAGTAGAAGTATCACCCTCTTCATCTACAGTCCAATTCAAGCGAACTGAAGTTTGGCTTACTTCAGTAACGGAAAGAGAGATAGGAGTTGCACAAGTATTTGGAGATCCGATTTTAACATCATCAATCCAAATATAACCTCCATAATACCAATCTGCGGCATAGAACACCACATTTACATTCTGACCGGCATAAGCACCAAGTGAATAAGAATATTTGGTCCACCCACAAGCAGCGTCAAGATCGCCTTGCTGGGTGATTTCTTCAGTGTAAGTAGCACCACCATCGGTAGATACCAGCACTTGAAGAGGAATGTCAGAAGTTTTACGCAGATAGAAAGATAAACGAGTATCCGACTGCGCAGCCACTTGAGGGGAGATAAGCCAAGAAGAGGCGCAGGAAGCTTCAAAATTAACACCGAAGCGTATGGAAGCGAGGCCTCCATGACTTGCATCGGAACTGAGCGTCCATTCACCGCCTTCTCCATACCAATCTTCCGTGTTTACCGACCAACCGGTCGGCAACGATGTAGTGTAACCCTCAAAACCTTCGTTCACATAAGCTGCGGCTTGTGCAGATACCGGAGCCATATACGAACCTAAGACGAGAATCACACACAACAAAGTCAATTGTGCGAAAAATCTTTTCATAAGGTATTTTTTAATTAAACATTATATATAAATTTTAAATAGAAATCTCAATTTTTAATCTAATTACCACGTCAACATCGATATATCTTAAAATCTAAATTTTATTAAACTCGTAGCAATCAACACCATAGCCTAAAAATATAAAAATTAATAGGTCGCGTACAAATATACAAAAAAATTTAATACACAAATATTATTTACTGAAATAAATAAAAAATAATACCAATACACCTTTTAACTCTTCAAATTTTCGCCTTTCAGAAAATTAACTAAATTAAAATTTGATACAAAGCAAATAATTGTAAAAATTATAAAAAAAAGATAGAGTTCAACAAAGAAAAAGGGCTATACATCACACGATGTATAGCCCCAAGTAGGATTATTGTAAATTATTAATTATGCAGAAAAATAACTTTTTCACTTCACTACAAGTCGTCCAATATAAACATCACCGGTACCTGAAGTAATGCGGATGTAGTAAACGCCACTTACATTCAAGCCTCCAACTTCTATAGGATATGTAGCCGGAGCAAAAGAGGTAATCAATTGACCCACTGCATTCAACACTTCTACTCGCATACCGTTTTGCTCTTCGGCAGTCCACTCGCGGTTAACGAATGTGCTTTGTCCGCCATATACAGGGTTTGGAGCTACAACGATAGGTAAAGCATAAGTATTCTCAGTGGCAGTAGAAACGGTCAAAGTAAGTATATTTACAGAGTCGCAACCATACTCATCGTAAGTTCTGTAAACGTATTCTCCCGGTTTATTGTAAGTATTATTACCGAATTCATACACTTCTCCTTCTTTAATAGTGATGGAGAGATAAACGGTATCGGTAGGTATCCATTGCAGAGAGACCTCTACTATAGAGTCGCAACCGTTATATTTTATAACGCTACGTCTTAAAGTAGTGTCAGACACAATATTCTCCACATTAAATCCGAAGCCTACATAAGAGCCGTTTGCAGACTCACAAATCACATCATCGACATGATAAACAGGTGTTTCTATATAGCCGAGAATAAGAGTAACTATAGAGTCACAACCAAGGCTATTTTGGAGAGTATCGTAATAAACACCAGGCTTAATAATCCAATTACTACCGAATTGAACACCTGCCAAATCACAAATTTCAGCATAAATAGTATCTCGTGTAGCAATAGCTTCAAGGTTGAGAACCAAAACGGAGTCGCAACCATTTACATTACGCATAGTGTACTCATATCTACCCGGTTTATCATAGGTAGTACCCTTCCAATAATACGTACTACCCTCACAGAAATATGCGGTAGACTCGTAATATCTGTCTATAACGGATACAGTAAGCTCTTGACTGACAGTACATCCTTTTGCATTAACAATAGTATCATAATATACACCCGGCGCGGTAATCTCTTGACTTCCGAAATGATATACATCGCCTTCACATATTGTTACGGCTTTTGATTCCGTACTGTCTAACACTATGAGGTAAAGGAGTGTTACACTATCACAACCATAGATAGAGATATCATGATTTTCGAGTCTGCTCGTTGTAGTAACATTAGCAAAGCCATGTGCATTATAAACGTCACCGGCACAGATAGTATCAAAGAACACTACTCTTTCGTTTTTAGGAACGTAGATATTTACTTTGAATAAAGTATCGTTATCACCCACTGTATCTAATTGCATATGAGCAAATGAAACGGTATCGCCTACTACCAAAGATGAGCTTTGAATATTAAAATGCTCGTCAGTGTAGCCGGATCCCGGGCATACGAAAGTATCTATTTCGGAAACAAACGCAGTTGTGCTTACATCGAATGTATACTCTTGCCATACAGAAGTTTGTCCGTTTACAAACGAACGCACATAGAAGTAATGACGCACGAAAGCGAGATCGCTAAGGTTGAACTCTGCAGTATCGGTCAATATTGGTGTATACTCATTCGGATTAATACGTTTTGTATCGTATACATATTGCCATTGAGTATGAGCCGATACGGTATCAACTATATTTACACTAACAGTGCCGTTATTATCCACATTGTTAAATGTGCAAAGCAATGGAGGAGTACAAGTATCAAGCTCTTCAAGTGTTATACCATAAACATAATAAGAAGTAGCATCACCGCCGGCAACAACATATTCAAACTGAACAACACCCGGTTGTAGATTGTTAATCACTACTTCTTTTGAACCACCGTAAGATGAGCTCAACGCAGACTCAGCAAGATATTGATAAGTTTCTCCACCATCTAATGTATATCTCAATCTACCAAAGGAATTACCTCCACGGCAATAGCCGTTAGTAAACAAGCGCACACCATTATATGTATTTAGGCGGAACTCCGGAGTAACGAAGAATGCACTATCTGTTGAATTCAAATTATAAGCACGCAAACCGTAATATTTACCATAATCGGACCAATCGTCATCAAAATTTGAGTGAGATGACCAGCATTGCTTGTCAGAGCTATTGGCAAAAGTAGCGGTATATGGCAAGGACTTCACGGCACAAGGTGTAGTGAAAATATCGGAATAAGCCCCTATAGAAGTATCATTAGCACTGCAAATAGAAGCAACGGTAAAGAAATAAGATGTTTGAGGCTCAAGACCTTCAATAACTACGTTAGTAGCATTAACAACAGTATCACCTACTACCTCATAATTTTGATAATTACCTCTACATACAGAGATTAACCAAGAAGTAGCTCCGTAATTATCGGTAATATCTATTGATGCGGAATAAGCATCAAGCACGTTAGTTGTTACAATTTGTGGTTTAACACAAGTAGCAACAGGGGCTACCCTTATCTTATCGAAATAATAATTTATACCGTCACCGCATACGATAGCGATATTCTTAGCAAAGAGCACATCAGCATAATCGGCTGTAGAAAGAATATCAAATGCTACATTAAACTCTTCCCAACTATTTCTATTAGCAACAGTAATGGTAGTAATCTCTTCGTAAGTGGTTATATCGTATGGGTTTGACATCACTCCGACAGAGAATACAGCAGAATCGGTATTTTCGGCATATACATAACCGGAGAGTGTCATTACATCCAAAGATACCACATCCATTGCCGGCATAATCATGATTTTATCTTGAACCATGAGCGATTTCTCTCCAAAGAACGATTCACTAGTTACGAAACCGTAAATACCGTTTGAAGAATTGGAACTACGCCAACAATAATTTTCTTCTCCTACCTCAAAAGAAGTTTCATAAGGCACTTGCATATCATCGCAATAAGTAGTAAACTCCTGAGCAATAGTCCAATAACTACAAGTATCGGAGCAAAGAGAGCGAACCATACAGTAATATGTAGTATTGGCTTGCAAACCGGAAATAGTAAAGTTTATACTTGCTATAGTATCGGAAACTACGTATTTAAAATCTTCAATACCTATATAAGGTTTTTCTTCGCAAATTTTCACTTCCCATTGAGAGGCATTATCGGTAATTTCACAATCCACACTATGGGCTGTTACATTCTTAATCTCTAACTTATCCGGAGTTTCACAACTTAAAACTCGCAAAGAATAATTATCGATATAGCAGTAATGATTACTTTGTGAATTATCCATAATCACGCCGACAGAATAATCGCCATCGGAAGGCACGGTGAATACGGCGGTTCGTCTGAACCAATAGTCACGTTCAAAAGTATTACACCTATCTAAATAAGTAGTATCGTTAGTAGCTAAGTTAACGTAATAGAGTATAGAAGATGGTTTATCATTACCGGAAAAGTCACTTTTCATCATCACGGAGAATTCGTAATTTACTCCGGATTTTAAAGTTACTTCACGAGCCGCATCACATATTATATAAGGCACTATAGATATACCATTTGTATAATGAGATTGAGTAACCCACATAGTATCTCCGTCATCAACTATCATTTCCGTTGAATTATAAGTTACTATACTACTCAATTTTACCCAACCTGTAGTATTAATATTCAAACAAGAGTATTTAAGGTCATAATTAATATGTTCGAAATCTTCCATATAAGAATTAGCACTATCTACTACAAACGGCATACATTTGGTATTGCAAGCAATAGGACCAACCCATTCTGAAATTTTATCTTCGGCAGTATCGCACAATACTCTAACGAATACATTATACGATGTAGCGGATATAAGGTTATTAGCGATTGCCGTATTGGTAGTATCGTTGACATCTGAAATACCGGTTATAGCCAAAGATAGGTCATCGATAGTAGATACAGAGTCCGGTAAAACTGCTATTTCGAGCATCTTGTTATTACCCTCAACAGTAGCAGAAATAGAGGTATAATCTGCCGTCAAGCGAATATCATCTTGCTCTACCGGCATACAATCAGGCAATTTAATCACTTTAATTTCATCGAGATATATATTTTCTCCATCGTCTCCAAAAGATTGGAATATCACATATCTCAAATCGGTAGTATCCGGAGAATATACAAAAGAGTACTCATAAACACCGTCTGAAGAGACTGCCGGTTCTACAGATCTCTTAATTGATATAAATCCAAGCTCTTCGGCATCGGTAACATCATTTGCATTTGGACCTACCCACAGATGAACTCCCTCGTTTCTGGTATCATAAGAACTTGACGATCTGTAAATACTGAATGATATTTGGTAATTCTTTTCGGCTTCGAATTCAAAAACAGGGGTAGATAGATATGCGGTATAATATCCATATTGCATTCTTAAGCATCCTGAACCTACATAATTTGATGCTAACCAAGAATCAGAGAAGTACGACCATGAGGCATCACCGCCCATAGACCAGCATACCGGAATAGAAGAACTATTATTAAAGCCTTCGTAGAAAGGCATACTTGCGGCACCGCATTTTGTAATGAATTCAAAATCAAAAGATTTTACATCAGATGTATCTCCGGCAGAACAAATTGCACGTACATCTATCGTCAATTTATAACGAGTAGAAGTACTCAACAAGCCACTCAAATCTGCATTCCAAACGGAGTCATTAACGACAATATTTTGTACTTGATAAGCGATGGTATCTTGTGCAAGGTCTTTTACGGCAGCAGATACAAGCCATTGTTGCTCTGCACCTTTCGTTTGCCAAGAAACCAAAACACTATCGTTGTCTTCATTATGATTCAATGCTACATTATATACTTTATTACGGCAAGTAACAACAGGAGCCACCGAAATATTATCTATAAACATACTACCGCCCCAATTTCTATGGTCGGACTCTATCATTACATAAACGGTACCACTCATTGGGATGGTGAAGTAGTATTCATAATACTTCTCTCCTCCGGTTTCTACAGGATAATTATTTGTATAATGGTGTACGGAATCGATAAAAGTAGCGCCATCTAAAGAAGGCTTATCATTTACATAAATACGTACACAATCGCCCTCTTTAGAACCTTCTAAACGTTTGAACCAAAAATCGAGTTCATAACTGTTTGAAGTAGGAATATAAACAGCAGGGAGCGACAAAAGGTATCTGTTGCCATCAGAAGAAGAAGGCGACTTAATACAATAACTATCTATTCCGTAATAATTTTCTATCTCCCAACCTGCAGAATATGTCCATCCGGAAGTGGCAGTACGCGTTGTAGACCAACATTCAGGAAGAGCAGACAAATCGGTAAAGTTTTCAAACAACGGCAATTGAGTATATCCACAAGAAGTAGTGGCAGAAACCGGCCAACTCCACACGGAAGTATCACCTTGATTACAAATGGCTCTTACTCGGAATCTGTAATTAGTATTAGGAGTAAGATTGTTAACAATTCCCGGATTTGAATTTACCATAAAATATGAAACTGTGTTATCATTAGTATTGACACACTCCACTTGATACTGAGAAGGAGTATCGCGGTCGTACCACGATAACGTTGCAGAAACGGAATCGATACTGTTCACAACGAGAGTATCGGGTCTTTTACATGAAGGCACGTAAGAAACTAATACGCTATCCAAGTTTATATAATCATTACCACTACTATGCATTATACAAAGTCTTGTATTGTAGACGCTATATCGCGAAGTAGTAAGATACAGATGCTTGTTTTCCCATGTATTAGACTGAGAAATAGTACCACTATAAAGAGCTTCAAAAGTACTTATATCGTTGATATTAGTTATCAATCCTACAGTATACTGCATATTGGCTTGAGAGCCCCTTATCATGAAATCAGCTAAAATGCTATTATTATAATGCTCCATCTTATCTGATGCGAACAATACGGTATTGCTATTGTTAGAAGTAAGGCGGATAGATTTACCCGACGCACCATAATATATAGTACTATCTAAAATATTTGATTCATCGTAAGAAACCACATCAACACAAATTTGATTCAAAGAGTCTAAATCATCAAAATTGTATTTTACAGGTAAATAAGCCTTGCCGCAAGCAGTCTTAAAAAAGTAATAGTTGCTCCTCTCCGACCTACCATTTGTAAAGCAATTACCCACAGCAGACACTTTATATATAGTACTCGGGGTAAGATTGTTCATCGTAACACTACCATAAGTTTGATCATTGGTAGGCATAAAATAAGTTATGTCATTACCATTACTAACATCCACAAAATCAAATATCAATTCCGAAGGAATATTCAACCCTTCATCATCTAATGACCACATTAGTGACAAAGACTCTGTGGTTGCTTCCAACAATTGAATATCTTTCACCTTTCGGCATGCCGGCACTTCGTACATTTTGAAATCATCAATATCATGATAGCCACCATTAAAATTTCCGGAATTATTACTCTCGGAAACGAAAACGACACAAACCGATTGACCTACATATTGATCAAGGCTGTAAGTCTTTTTTTGCCACGCCATTATTTGGGTTAAATTAGTATCGAGCGGATTGCTCAGATAAGTACGTCCGCTATCTGTAGATAGATAGACTTTAAGAGGACCTCCATACTCGTTTCTCACATAGAAAGAGACTACGGAATTAGAATAACTAATTAAAACAGAAGGGGAGGTAAGTACACTAGTAGTACCCAAAGAAGTGGAATTAGAATTAAAGCGCATGCAATAATCCCCGCTATAAGCATAGTTATAGCTATCTCCTTGGGCTACATTCCAGCGGTATGAATCATACGCTGCATTACCACCGGAGTTCGACCAACCGGTCGGCATAGTACCCGACTCGAAATCCTCGAAAAGGTACACTGCTGTTTGTGCACTTATCCTACAAACCGAAAATAGCATTAAGAATAGAGCACAATAGAATAGATTGATTCTCTTCATAAATAATAATGTATTTTTTAAATTGATTAAATCTTTAATGCCCGCAAAGGTACAAAAAAAACGCACTATAACGGCAGAAGGAAAACAAATTAATGAAAAATTTCTTTAATTAAGATGATATGGTGATTACTAACGATTTAACACAAATAGAAAATACACAATTTGTTTAAAAGTGAGAAAATCGGACACACTAATTAATAATAATATAGACATATCATAAAAAGTGGGGAAAGTGGATTTTCGGAATAAAATTATTTTTTAGCGTAAAACGAGAGAAGAAACATTCAAACAGATGGGGAAACAAAAAAAGAAGGAAATGCAAGAGTGCATCTCCTTCTTTTTATCGTAAAAATACAATTTAATACATTAATTGTTTTTTGCTTTAGCCACAATAGCTTTGAAAGCTTCCGGGTGGTTCATAGCAAGGTCGGCAAGCACTTTACGGTTCATAGCGATACCTGCTTTATGAAGGGCACCCATCAATTGAGAGTAAGACATACCCTCGAGGCGAGCTGCTGCATTAATACGTTGAATCCACAATGCGCGGAAGTTACGTTTTTTGTTTTTACGGTCGCGATAAGCATATTGCAAACCTTTTTCCCATGTGTTTTTGGCAACGGTCCACACATTACGGCGAGCACCAAAATAGCCACGGGTTAACTTTAAAATTCTTTTACGTTTTGCTCTTGAAGCAACGTGATTTACTGATCTTGGCATAATTTAATTTGTTTTAGAATGGGAGCGTTTCTCATTAGAAATCTTTAAAAGCTCACATTCGGTTAATCACTAATAGAAAAAAATTTAAACACTTGGATTTAAAAGTCTTTACTTATCTCATACCGAGAAGAGACTTAACACTTTTTTGGTCTACTGTAGCAACTGTACCTGTGTGGGTAAGGTTACGTTTTTGTTTAAGAGTCTTTTTAGTCAAGATATGACTTTTAAACGCGTGTTTACGTTTAATTTTTCCTGTTCCGGTAAGGGCAAACCTCTTTTTGGCACCGGAATTAGTTTTAATTTTTGGCATCTGATAAAATATTTAATTATTAAATAAGTATGTTTACTTCTTAGTAGATTTTGGAGATAGCATGATAATCATACGTTTACCTTCGAGCACCGGCTTAGAATCCACTTTAGCTATTTCATCCAAATCTGCGGCAAAGCGGGCGAGTAACTCCTCTCCTTGCTCTTTAAATAATATTGAGCGACCTTTAAAGAAAACGTAAGCTTTTACTTTACATCCATCTTTAATAAATCCTTCGGCATGCTTTAACTTAAAGTTGTAATCATGATCATCGGTTTGTGGCCCGAAACGAATCTCCTTAACAACCATTTTTACAGACTTAGCCTTTATCTCCTTTTCACGCTTCTTTAATTGATATAAGAATTTTTGATAATCAATTATTCGGCACACAGGTGGCTCCGCATTAGGTGAAATCTCTACCAAATCCAACTCCATCTCATCGGCAATGCGCATCGCTTCTTCGAATGAGCATACTTTCGTTTCTATATTCTCACCTACCAAACGAACCTCTTTTACTCCTCGTATTTCGTGATTTATACGATGGCGGTTCTCATCTTTTTTTAATACTTGCTTAGCTATAAGGCTTTCCTCCTAAAAAATGGTTTATAATTAATTCCTTGCTCTTTTGAGCGTGCAAATTTACGACTTTTTCTTTACATTTATACAGTTTTTTGAAAAATATTTTACCTCCCACCCCAAACACTTTAATAATCAAAAAGATAGATAGTAATAATTTCAAACAAACCACTCTCTTTTTCCGGATTTAATATACTATTTACACACCCTTCTCTACATCAAAAGTAAAGGAGAAATGAATTATTTTCTGCACAAAACAGACTGCAAAACAGCACATTAACATTATTTAAATAAAAAATTTGCCACAATGCTTTTTTATTCCAAAAAAATAGAGTACCTTTGCAGTCGAAATGATGGGACAAAATAAAATGATGGTGCATTCGTCTAGTGGTCTAGGACGCCGGCCTCTCACGCCGGTAACTCGGGTTCGAATCCCGGACGCACTACAGAGGGGAGGTAATTTCGGGAGAAATGGCTCCCTTTTGTTTTTTATACCCTAATTATTTCTGTTAACGAGCCAATTAGCTTTGAACTCTTTAAGTTCACGAGTCTATTGGATTTTAACTCTTTAAGTTCACGAGGCTATTGGATTTTAACTCTTTAAGTACACGAGGCTATTGGATTTTAACTCTCTCTTTTTCTTGCCCTTTATTGCCTTTCCTTGCCCAATATTTACTTTCTTGCCCTTTATTGCCTTTTTCCCTTAATGCCTTTTCTTTCAATCCACTCTTATAATCGTTTCTATCCCTCTATTCTATTTGTTTTTAGTCCACTCTTCCAACTTCAATAGTATATCATCCCATACTCTTTGCTTCTCGGTTTCATTCAATATCTCATGGCGCATATTCGGATATAATTTCGAGGTTACATTAATATATCCTACCTTTTTCATCTTATTCACCGCCTTATTGAATTTATTTTTACTACCTATACATGGGTCATCTGCTCCGGAAACGAATAATATAGGCATTAACTTGTTCGACATCTTCCAGTTTTTTTCGTCATAAGTATACTGCATCAACTCAAATAAATTTTCAAAACCGTTGGCAGTAAAGATAAAATTACATAATGTATCGGCATCGTATTTCGCTACCACTGTACTATCGGAGCACACCCAAGCATTAGGTGAATTTTCCGACTTAAATTTGCGGTTAAACGAGCCGAAAGAGAGTTGTTGTATCTTCTCCGGTCGATAATGGTCGCCATATTTCTTTTCATACCGCGACGCCAATTTTTCTCCTAAAGATGAGCCAGCATTATAACTGGGACTACCGCAAACTATCAGAGCATCAATGGCATCATCATACTGCTTGGCAAATGAACGCACGACCATAGAACCCATACTGTGTCCTAGCAAAATAAAGGGCACATCGGGATATTGTTTACGGAGCACATCACCCACCATATGCACATCTTCAATCATACCTTTATAGCCTGCTCTATAAAAATACCCAAGGTCGTGTGACGTCAACACCGAAGCACCATGTCCTCGATGGTCATGAATTACACACACATAGCCATGATTATTAAGAAATTCAATAAAAGGATAATAACGCTCTTTATGCTCGCACATACCATGTACGAGTTGCACAACGGCTTTCACCTCCACACCATCGGGTGGCGTAGAAATCGAGATGCTAATTGGCAAAGAATCGGATGTAGAAGGAATAAAAAACTCCGTTCGAGAGGCAAATATCAAATTAAAAACAGAAGAAAAGGCTACTATAGCCGACAACAGAATAATCCGTTTTAACACAATTGTTTTCATAATCAATGAGGTTTTTTTATTGGTAATTATTATTTCTAACGTCAAAAAAGCATAGTGAATACAGAATAACTCGATGTATTTCAGCACATGACGAGTATCATTCAGCATTCACCATGCAAAGTTAGATATAATATTTATATATTCCTAATAGAAATACAATATTATTTTCCGTAATGACGATAAAATTCCACCACAGAAACAATACCGTTTTTAAAGACGTCTAAGTCAAAATTCTCGTTAGGGGAATGGATAGCATTACTTTCGAGTCCGAATCCCATCAAGATTGTTTTAACGCCGAGCACCTGTTCGAATGTAGAGATAATAGGAATACTACCTCCACGGCGAGCGGCAATAGGTTTTTTACCAAAACCGATTTCAAAGCCTGCCTCTGCTGCCTTATAAGCCGGCAAATCTATAGGGCAAAGATAACCCTGTCCGCCATGCATAGGAGTAACGTTTACACGTACACTTTTCGGAGCTATCTTATTAAAATAATCAACAAAAGCTTGTGAAATCTTATGATGGTCTTGATTGGCAACAAGGCGGCACGATACTTTTGCGTATGCTTTTGAAGGGAGCACCGTTTTTGAGCCCTCGCCGGTATATCCGCCCCAAATACCACATATGTCGAATGACGGGCGACAACTATTACGCTCGAGAGTAGAATAACCTTCTTCTCCTGCTACCTCACGCACATTGATAGCTGCTTTATATTTCTCCAAATCAAACGGAATATCGGCAATCATCTTACGCTCGGCAGGTGTAAGTTCCACAACATCATCATAGAAACCCGGTATAGTTATCTTACCTTTGTCATCTACCACAGTATCAAGCATTTTACAAAGGGTATTAATAGGGTTTGCAACGGCGCCACCGAAATGTCCTGAATGCAAATCGCGGTTAGGACCGGTAACCTCTATTTGCCAATAAGCGAGGCCACGCAAACCGGTAGTTATAGAAGGAGTGTCTTTTCCTATCATGCTGGTGTCGGAAACAAGGATGATATCGCTCTTGAGCATCTCTTTATTCTCTTTACAGAAATCCTCTAACGAAGGAGAGCCGATTTCCTCTTCACCTTCGAAAATAAATTTCACATTACATTTCAACTCCTTTTGAGCCACAAGATATTCAAAGGCTTTCACTTGTACCATCGCTTGACCTTTATCATCATCAGCACCACGAGCAAAGAGGTGATTATCACGAATTTCAGCCTCAAAAGGGTTTGACTTCCACTCTTCGAAAGGCTCTGCAGGCATCACATCATAATGCGAGTAAACGAGCACTGTAGGCAACTCCGGGCTAACCATTTTTTGAGCAAAAACGATAGGGTTACCTTTGGTTTTCATCACCTTAGCAGAGTCGGCACCGGCAGCAAGGAGTAATTCTACCCAGCGTTCTGCACATTTCACCATTTCCGCAGCATTCTCAGGCTTTGCCGAGATAGATTGTATGCGGATTAAAGAATTCCACTCTTCTACAAAGCGATTAAAATTCTTGTCGATATAATCTCTTATTTCCATGATATATAATTATTTAGTTTTTAAAAAATCAACGATAAAGAGATGCGTTTACGATTTGCATCTACATCTAATATTTTAACTTTTATATGTTGATTAACGGCAACAATATCAAGAGGAGAAATCACTTTTTTCTCACTCATTTGAGATACGTGTAGCAACCCGTTTTCTTTAATACCTATATTAACAAAAGCCCCGAATTGAGTGACGTTAGTTACTATGCCGTCTACAATCATATTCGGTTTAAGATCTTCAATAGTTTTAATATTAGGGTCGAAGCCCCATTGCTCAACGCCAACACGAGGGTCTCTACCCGGCTTTTCAAGTTCCGCCACAATATCTTTCAAAGTAGGCATACCCACAGAGTCGGAGATATACTCCTCAAGGTTTATATTATGTATAACGGCTTTATTTCGGATTAAATCTTTTACTTCGATATTATTATCTTTTGCCATTTTCTCGACGAGTTTATATCGTTCGGGGTGAACGGCAGAATTATCAAGCGGATTATCGGAATTAGCCACTCGGAGAAATCCTGCACATTGCTCATAAGTTTTTGGTCCCATTTTAGGCACTTTAAGCAATGCTTTACGGTTGGCAAACGGACCGTTATCAGCTCGGAAATCCACTATATTCTTTGCCAATTGAGGTCCTATTCCGGAAACATAAGTAAGCAACTGTTTCGAAGCATTATTCACCTCAACACCGACGGCATTAACGCACGACATCACTGTACTGTCGAGTGCATTTTGTAATTTGGATTGATTGACATCGTGTTGATACTGCCCAACACCAATGCTTTTGGGGTCGATTTTCACGAGTTCCGCAAGCGGGTCCATCAATCGGCGACCGATAGAGACTGCACCACGAACGGTGACGTCGTAATCAGGAAATTCCTCTCGAGCCACCGCCGATGCGGAATAGATACTTGCACCGCTTTCGCTTACCGAAAAAGCTTGTATATCTTTATTAAATCTAAGTTTTTGAATGAACTCTTCCGTCTCTCTACCTGCTGTACCATTTCCTATTGCAATAGCCTCTATATCATATTGCTCTACAAGGGTAGTTATTTTTTTAGCAGCCATTGCACGCTCATTTTTCGGCGGATGAGGGTATATAGTATCATTATGTAGCAAATTGCCTTGTGCATCCAAGCAAACCACTTTACATCCCGTACGAAAACCCGGGTCAATACCCATTGTACGTTTCTGTCCAAGAGGCGAAGAGAGCAATAATTGACGTAAATTAGATGAGAAAATTTTTATTGCCTCATCATCGGCTTTTTCCTTGCTTATATTGGCAAATTCATTTTCGATAGCAGGTTTTAGAAGTCGTTTGTAAGCATCCGAAATAGCATCTGATATAATTTCTTCATTTTGCAGATTATTAGGGCGTAGAAAAATCTTCTCGAGGCGAGCTATAGCTTTTTCTTTATCAACATCGATAGATACCTTCAATAATTTCTCCTCTTCACCACGTCTCATAGCAAGCAGTGCATGCGACGGACAATGGCTCAATCGATATTCTTTATCAAAATAATTGCTGTAATTATCGGCTTCAGCCTCTTTGCCTTTCACCACTTTACATGAAATTACGGCATAATTCTCGAATTGAGAACGGATAGTATTTCTTGCTGAGCTACTCTCATTAACCCACTCTGCAATAATATCTTTTGCACCATCAATGGCTGCTTTTTCTGAATCGACTTTATCATTGATATATTTTTTTGCCAACGAAAAAACGTCACCTTTTCCACTCATAATAATTTTGGCAAGAGGCTCTAATCCGGCTTCTTTGGCAATAGTAGCCTTAGTACGTTTTTTCTGTTTAAAAGGCAGATAAATATCCTCAATATCCGTTATCGACCAATTATCCTGCAGTCGGGCAGCAATCTCATCCGTCATAACACCCGCTTCAGTAATGGTATCGAATACAAATTGTCTTCTTTTCTCAATCTCTGTTAGGCGATTAAATTCTTGTTGAATTTCTGCAATCTTCACCTCGTCTAATGCGCCGGTACGTTCTTTCCTATATCTGGCAATAAAAGGGATAGTAGCGCCCTCATCCAGCATATCCAACACATTACGCACACCGGCTAACGGCACTCCACAAACGTTTGCTATTATATCTATTTTATTCATTTACAGACGTATAAAAATTCACTAAAAAAGGCTTCATCATATCACACAAAAGCCTTTATATCAAAATACAAATATATAATTATTTTTTAAACCCACAAAACGAATAAAAGCCACCCTACTACCAATCGAACATACAATTTAATATTATCTTGCTTGTTTTCAAATTATTAATTTATTTTCAACCCAATATTTTAGAAAGGAAGTTAATGATTTAAATAAATATTAAAACAACTTAATAAACAAGAATCTTCCACTTAAAATAAGTTAGTATACATCTTTTCCACTAAAAATTAAATCGTATTTAAGGATAATTTACTAACTTTGCAATTTAAACTTCCGATAATTCATATTATGCACTACGCATATGACACCAGAGGAAAAAGCAAGAATCAAAATAGACCAGATGTTTGAAGACGCTGGTTGGAAAGTGGTGGATCGAGATTTCTATTCCCCCACCTTAACCGCTGTTGCTATTCGAGAAGGGTTGCTTGAAGGAAACAAAGAAGCCGACTACTTCTTGTTTATTAATGGTATTGCCGTTGGCATACTTGAAGCAAAGCGAAAAGAAGTAGATGTCGCTTCTAATAATGTTAGCGAACAAGCTGCCATATATGTGCGTGGAGTGCCAAACTATTACAAAGCCTATTCTCGCCCATTACCAATCATATACCAATCCAATGGAGAAAAAACTTTTTTCAGAGACTTTCGCAACAAAGATGGAGATCTAATAGAGTTAAATCGCATTTACACTCCAAAAGAAATAGTCAAAATGCTGGGAATTAAGGATTTTTATGCAGGATTGCCCACATTAAAAACGAAGGGATTACGCGATTGCCAATATGAAGCTATTACAGAATTAGAAAATAGTTTCCGTGTCGGACAGAACAAAGCTTTAATTGTATTAGCTACCGGAGCAGGTAAAACTTATACAGCTTGTTTGGCGGCTTATCGCTTATTGGCATACACTCCAATGAAGCGCATTCTCTTTCTTGTTGACCGTAACAATCTCGGCAAACAAGCAGAAGGAGAATTCGGAATGTTCCGCCTAACGGAGAATGGAGATCCTTTCAATACTATCTTTACTGTCAATCGTATAAAATCAGCTAAGATTCCATCCGACAGCAATGTAGTTATCTCCACAATACAACGCTTGTTCTCTCTCCTTACCGGACAGGAAATTGTGGATAATGATGACGATGAGAATACAATTACAGGTGAAGTACAATTGACTGAAAATATGGTGCTACCACCAGATTTCTTTGACTTGATAATCATTGACGAATGTCACCGTTCCATATATGGCAATTGGAAGAAAGTACTGGAATACTTTAACACTGCAAAACTTATCGGCTTGACGGCAACGCCTGTACCAGAAACAAAAGCATTCTTTAATAACAATATTGTTGTTAACTATACACTCGAACAATCCATTATTGATGGTGTAAATGTTGATGCTCGTATCTATCGCATCAAAACAGAAGCAACAGAAAATGGTGGCGCTATTTTGAAAGGCGACAAAGTGAAACGAGAAACGCGATACACAGGAAAGATAGAAATGGTTCGCAACGAGGAGACAAAAAACTACACCAAGGAAGAGTTGAACCGCAGTATAATCAACCCGGCACAAATCAAACTAGTACTAAAAACATACCGCGATGCCGTTTATACGGAAATGTTCACCGACCCTAAACGTGAACCGAATATGGACTATCTACCTAAGACCCTTATCTTTGCACTAAACGAAGTTCATGCCAATAATATCGTACATATTGCAAAAGAGGTATTTGGTAGGGCAGATGACAAGTTTGTGCAAAAGATAACTTACTCATCTGGTGATAGTAACGAGTTAATACGACAGTTCCGTAATGACAAAGAGTTCCGCATAGCCGTCACTTGTACACTTGTGGCAACAGGTACAGACGTTAAGCCACTTGAAGTGCTGATATTCATGCGCGATGTTGCTTCCGAACCACTATATATCCAAATGAAAGGTCGTGGTGTGCGCACAATCGGTGATGAACAGTTACGCAACGTTACTCCAAATGCTTTTAGCAAAGATTTCTTTTTCCTTGTAGATGCTGTCGGTATCACAGAAAGTCCAAAAACAACAGCAAGTCCAAACGATAGTGAGCCTGTTCAGACAATTACGCTCAAACGACTGCTGGAACTGCTGACTCATGGGAACGTCAACGATGACTATCTGCGCTTGATAGCTGCAAGGCTTGCACGCATCAACCATAAATGTACTGATAAGCAACGAGAAGAATTTCGAAAGTTAGCATATATTGGAATGCAAGAAATTTCTGCTGTCATCTTTGATGCATTAGAGAAAAACGAACTACCTCCATACGTAAGCATTGATGAGCCAAATCTAGAGCGGAAAGCACTTGTAGCACCATTAACACACCATCCAGAGGCACGACAATACCTACTCATTCTTGCTGCCGGATTCATTGAGACATTAATGCCTGGTGAAGACAATCTTATCTCTAAAGGTTTTTCCGAGGAGGAAGCTAAGGATGTAACATCTTCTTTTGAAAAATATTGCGACGAGCATAAAGACGAGATAGAAGCTTTACGCATAATTTACAATAACGATGGAGAGCCATTAACATACACAATGCTGAGAGACCTAGAGAACAAGTTGAAACTTGCAAATAACAAGTTTAACACTTCACGTCTATGGAACTGCTACACGATTGTCAATCCGCAATCCGTCAAGAAACATAGTACCAAAGAGGAGAAGGAAGCTCTCACAAATATCATCCAGTTGGTTCGTTTTGCTAATCATCAAATTGAAACATTAGAAAGTCTATACCCTTCGGCACAACAGCGTTTCAACCTTTGGTATGGACAAGTGCAACGCACAGTAACGGAATCACAGATAACCATCATTAGGCAAATCGTAGATTACATCGCTTCTAATGGCGCTTGCACCATCAAAGACATTATTGACGATGACAAAACTCGAGCAGCACAACTAATAAATGCCTTTGGCGGGAAGACTTTGGCTGATGAAGCCCTTGCTTCTTTGTCAAAATTCTTATTGTATAGAAAAACTGCATAAACATAGATATGGCAACAAATAAAGAGACATCACTTACAAAGAAAGTGTGGACGCTGGCCACCACCCTCTCGGGACAAGGCATCGGTTTCACAGATTACATAACACAGCTTACCTATCTCCTATTCCTGAAAATGGATGATGAAAATGTAGAGACATTTGGCGAAGATTCTGCCATTCCGGAAGGTTATCGTTGGAAAGACCTTGTTGAACTGGATGGCCTTGATCTTATCAGCCAATACGAAGAGACACTCAAGAAACTATCCGAAGAGGAAAATCTCATCGGAACTATTTTCGTGAAAGCTCAGAATAAGATTGACAAACCGGTTTATCTTCGCAAGGTTATAACGTTGATTGATGAAGAGCAATGGCTGATAATGGATGGAGATGTCAAAGGTGCCATTTATGAAAGCATTCTTGAAAAGAACGGACAAGACAAGAAGAGTGGAGCTGGACAGTACTTCACGCCACGATCACTTATTCAAGCAATGGTTGATGTAACTCGTCCTCAAATTGGCGAAACGGTTTGCGACCCGGCCTGTGGAACAGGGGGATTTCTTCTATCTGCCTACGATTATATGAAAAACCAATCGCAAGACAAAGCCAAACGCGATTTCTTGCGCAACAAAGCTTTACATGGTTTCGACAATACCGCACTTGTAGTAACACTGGCTTCAATGAATCTATACCTCCATGGTATCGGTACAGACCGAAGTCCGATACTCTGTCAAGATTCACTAGAGAAGCAACCACAGATTTTAGTCAATGTCATTTTAGCAAATCCTCCTTTTGGTACACGTCCGGCTGGTAGTGTGGAAATTGACCGTCCCGACTTCTATGTCGATACAAAGAATAACCAGCTCAATTTCCTTCAGCACATCATGGTTATGCTCAAAAATGGCGGTAGAGCAGCTGTTGTATTACCAGACAATGTCCTCTTTGAAGGTGGAGCCGGCGAAACCATCCGCAAGGAACTCTTGAAAAATTTTAACCTTCATACTATTCTTCGCCTACCTACTGGTATTTTTTATGCACAAGGAGTAAAAGCAAATGTACTTTTTTTTAAAAAAGGCGAATCTACAAAAGATGTTTGGTTTTACGATTACCGTACCGGCATCAAACATACATTAGCCACAAAACCTATGATGCGTAACCATCTTGACGACTTTGTAGCCTGCTACCAAGCTAAAGATATAACGCAACGCAAGGAAACGTATTGCGAAAACAATCCTAATGGTCGTTGGCGCAAATACCCTGTTTCAGAATTGCTAAAGCGTGACAAAACTAGCCTTGACATTACTTGGATTAAACAGACCAATGATGATGACATGACCTTAGCTGAGTTAATGAACACCATTCAGCAAAAAAGTGACAACATAAGCAAGGCTGTTACAAAACTGCAAGAATTAATGGCTAATATCAAAGAAGATTAAGCATGAATGAATTGCAGAAAAGAGAAGATACCCTGTTTGAGCGTATTTCCACACTTATTGACCTTGCTCACAAAAGGGTTAAAACAACCATTGACACAACAATGGTTTATACCTATTATTATATTGGACAATATATTGTTGAAGACGAACAACAAGGAGAGCAACGAGCTCAGTATGGCAAGGCTGTGTTGAAAAATCTATCAGTCAGATTAACAGACAAATATGGTGAAGGGTGGTCTGTTGAAACCTTAAAAAAGTGTCGCTTTTTCTATTTGACATATAAGGACAATATAATTGGGTCTACAATGTGGACCCAATCAGAAGAAGATAAAAAAATGAATTTGGTCTACAATGTGGATCCTTTTCAAGACAAAAAGGATAAACAGTGTTTACCCAATTCTCCAGAGATTTCCGAAACGATGTCTCGGAAATATGAGAACAATCCGACCTTTACTCTCTCCTGGTCTCATTATCTGGTACTTATGCGTATCAAGAATGATGATGAGCGTCGTTTCTATGAGATTGAATGCCAAAAACAAGATTGGAGCGTACGTCAGTTGAAACGTGAATATGGGGCAAGCCTCTATGAACGTCTGGCTCTGAGTCGAGACCCCAAGGAGGTTTTGCGTCTATCACAAGAGGGACATACAATAGAAAAGCCAAGCGATATAATTAAAGATCCTATTACGTTAGAGTTCCTTGGACTGCAACGTGATAGCAGTTTCAGTGAGTCAAACCTCGAATCTGCTATTATTAGCAAATTGCAAAATTTCCTGCTTGAAATGGGAAAGGGCTTTTTGTTTGAGGCAAGGCAGAAAAAATTTACATTTAACGAGAAGCACTTCTATGTGGACTTGGTGTTGTATAACCGCCTGCTTCAGTGCTATGTCCTCGTGGATTTGAAAGCAGATGAACTGTCGCACCAAGACCTCGGTCAGATGCAAATGTATGTCAATTACTATGACCGGCATGTAAAGGAGGCTTTTGAAAAGCCAACTATCGGTATTCTCCTATGCAAAGACAAAGACGATGCCCTTGTAGAATTAACATTACCAGAAGATGCAAATGTTTATGCCACATCATACGAACTATGCATTCCAGATAAAACCCTTCTACAGTCGAAGGTAAAACAATGGATTTTGGAATTCGAGGAGCAGCGAGAGGAAAAGAAAGATTTCTTGGATTTTCCCGAGTTGCGACGAGATTCGCATGAAGTGCAGTATAAAGAAAGCAAAGAGAATTAAGAATGGATACGAAGAAATTACGCCAAAAGATACTCGACCTTGCCATACGTGGTAAGCTCGTGCCACAAGATCCGAACGATGAACCAGCATCTGTATTGTTGGAACGCATTCGTGCCGAGAAAGAACGTCTGATAGCCGAAGGCAAAATCAAGCGTTCCAAGAAGTCGGCTACTTCCGATACGCCCCATTATGGGAACTTGCCCAATGGATGGTGTTTTTCAACTTTGGGTGAGGTGTTTACACTTCAAGCAGGGAAAAACATAACAACAAAAGATATTAAAGATACCGCTACAGAATTACATCCTTATAAATGTTATGGTGGCAATGGCGTAAGGGGATTTGTTGCACTGTATAACAGAGAAGGAAATTTTCCAATCATCGGAAGACAAGGAGCACTTTGTGGTAACATCAATATTGCTAAAGAAAAATTTTATGCAACAGAACATGCTGTTGTTGTAGAAAGATATTGTGATGTAGATTTAATGTGGGCATATTATATGCTGACTGCATTAAACTTAAATCAATATGCCACTGCAACTGCTCAACCTGGACTTTCTGTCACTGTTATCAATGATGTTTGTATTTCGTTACCTCCACGAAAAGAGCAAGAGAGAATATCAAAAGAGATAGAACACTTGTTTGCTTTGCTTGACCAAATAGAGCAAGGCAAAGTCGATTTACAGACCACCATTAAACTAACAAAAATCAAGATTCTCGACCTCGCCATACATGGTAAACTTGTACCACAAGACCCAACAGATGAGCCAGCTATAGAGCTCTTGAAGCGTATAAACCCCAAGTTTACTCCTTGTGATAACGAGCATTATCCGCAGTTGCCTGCCGGATGGTGCATTGCTCCTATGAAATTGTTA